>Ga0208648_1000249_pt1 | contig 57375 bp, 39 predicted proteins | sample AntAceMetag02UKL_FD_184772 | JGI IMG/M metagenome (GOLD analysis project Ga0208648, IMG submission 184772) | Saline lake microbial communities from Ace Lake, Antarctica - Antarctic Ace Lake Metagenome 02UKL (SPAdes) (version 2) | ecosystem: Environmental > Aquatic > Non-marine Saline and...
AACGGTGACTGGTACACCATACAGTTTCCCGTCAGGTGCCATCGTCACGTTAAACGGATTTTCAGGGACCTTCAGTGCACAAATCTCAGCTCTGCTCTCCGGCAACGTTTTGCCTATCAATGGGGTGGCATATTCCCATGTATATCTGGTACCTTTCCGAGGGATAGATGTTGGGGAGGAGAGTGAGCTCTTTAGGGTTAGCTGGACTCTCCTCCCCAACTCTATAACTCGGGACACCATTACATATTTTGTTGATGACCAAGGTCACCGAGTCTTGACAAAAGGTAGGTGAAACTCCACTTTCATATTTAGCCATCCGGATACACCGGTGGCACATTTAAGAGCAGTCTGGAATGAATCAGCTGCATATGAAAGGAGGAGCTTCACCATGAAAAAGAAAAATATTTATGTAAACCAAAGTCAAGAATTGCTTAGGCTTTTTGAAGAAGCCGCAAACAGTGCAAAAGTTATGTGCGTACCAATGGATTACGCTAAAAAGGACCATGTTGTTATGTTTTGTGATGGTCAGGGGCATATTTTCAGAAAACCATTTTCTGTTAAGAACTCGGCCGAAGGGATCCAATACCTTGCCGAACAGGTAACTCGATCTTGCCACCGTCGAAAAATAGATCTTAAACGTGTCTTTCTTGGCGGTGAAGACGTCGGCTCATATGCCGAAAATTTTGGTACAGTACATTGGCAGGTTAAAAACTTGGTGATATATTCAAGTCTGAGAAATTTGTAAAACTGAGATATGGTTTTGATATTACAAGGATTATTCGTATTCAGAAACCTGAGAATAATAGCAGTTATGTTGCGGTCTGAACAGAACCGAATTGTTCGAAATTCGATGATTCCTAACACCCATTTCAGAGAGAGTCAACATCGGTGATTTGTTGGTATGGTCCCAGGTTTCAATTTGAAGCCTAAAATCAGGATCTTCAACCTTTTGTAGATGTAAAAATAGTGACCATAAGTTGAAATACTATTCCCAACTCAATCCCTGAACCTAAGCCTAAACACGCCTTAAAACCGGCCCCAAATCTGTAATCCCCTGGAATATCATTTGAATGCCATCCTGTTTTATGCTTTTCATTCCATCTTTCAAGCCCTGCTCAAAAAGCGATTCAGTGTCGGCATTTTCCCCTATGATCCTTTTTAATCCGGGGGTCCCTTGCAACAGTTCATGAAGAGCTGTCGTGCCTCGATAACCTGTGCGAGCACACGCGTGGCAGCCATTCGCCCTGAACAATCTCAATTCTTCAGAATAGGGCTTTGCCAGATCTCTTTCGAAATCCTCGGGACCGTATGCCTGTACCAGTTTGTCATACTCCTCCCTCGATGGATGATATTCCTCCTTACATTCGGTGCAAAGGGTTCTGATAAAAACCTGACATAGAACGCCAAGGAACGCATTTGAGAAATTGCGGGCGCTCACTCCCATTTCCAGTATACCTGTTACGGCTTCGGCCGCGCTGTTGGCAGGGAGTTTGGAAAGGACCAAACATCCTCTGAGGGATGCGTCAATTGCGATAGTGGCTATTTTCCCGTTTCTAATTTCCTGGACCGTAACCGCATCAGGGTCGGCAAGCAGGACCGCCTGCATGACGTCGGCAAAATCAGGACCTGTTTTGGGATTTACCGCCACCTGACGAATTCCTTCCAGAATAGCATCCACAGGTTCTTCTACCGCCCATATTTTAATTTCGGGTTTATTGATATGTCCCAGGGCTGACCGGAGGGTCGAGGCTATGCCGTTTTTCGAAGGCCCTACCACCAAAACGATTCCATAAGATCGGGTAATCATCTCTATAAAAGCAGCGTGAACCTTTGCACTCATTCCCATCTTATCGAGAGGGAACGGTTCACGTCTGGAAAAGATATGCATTGTCACATCTTCATTTTGCCCGGTCGTGGGAATGGTGACGATGCGGAGTTGAATATCCAAGGGTGCGTATTTCCTGAAATTGATCTTTCCATATTGTGGTTTGTTTTTTTCGGATATGTTCAGGTCCGCCATGCTCTTCAGGCGTGAAACAATGCCCTGCTTGAATGCATGAGGAACAGTCTGGTAAATCTGACAGGCTCCACCTATTCTTAATCTTATCATGGTATCGGCTTTACCCTGACGAGGTTCGATGTGTATATCGGAAGCGCCTCGCGTGTAAGCATCCGCGATCATCTTATTGACAACCTGGGCTGTCACGCTATCATTTTCAGACATAGCATCTCGCTTTTCATCATCATTCACATCCTCGAACGATTCCAATTGCTCTAAGATTTCTTCAATACCCGACATTTTCGACTCCTTTGAGATATTAAAATACAAAGAGGTTACCATTCTCCATCAGAGAAACCGAAGCAACCAAAAATCGGCGACCAAAATTTGAAATTCCGCACCCGGTCCTCCCGTCAATCGGTAACGGAAACGCTGACAAAATCAAAATGCAATGAACAAGCGTCCACGATTCCATCCATATTGAGATCAACGACGAAATAGAAGGTATATTTTCCCATGGGCAGATTGGAGAAACTCACCAATTGAACATCGGTCAAATCAAAAAGAGGCCCCTGGTACGTGGGCGACAGGCCCTGAACCATTGAACCACTGCTTAAATTGAAATGATAGATGGTATTGGAAGACGTAATAACCGCCAGCCACCAATCGGCATTTTGGCCGTTACGGCCATTCAAACCAAGCCCAACAGTTACGGTTACCGGTTTTCCGAACGAAACCGTCACGGCGTCTTCTCGGCCGTTGACAGCGATGAGGGGCAGAATCAGCGAATCGTCTGTAATGACAAGATCGCAATGGTGAAACTTAAAGAGGTATTGCATCCCCGGGACCGCATCCTGAAATTGCCCATTGATGTCATGACCGACCCACGACCAGCTCCAGATCCCTGCATAGCCGTTATCGTAAGCATACGCGTAAGCCTCTTCGGTGGTCAGGGTGGTGCCGGGTTTGTAGCCTTCCCCAAAATCGTAAAGCCCCCTGGCGGGGAATTCGCCGATGACAATCGGTTTGTCGAGGTTCCAATGGGACGCTGGATGGTGAAAAGGGGAATAGGCATCTCCGTAGTGCTGCGGAAAAAAGTGAACCTGATAAAAATCCAGCGTGCCTTTGGGGTATAGCCCGTTTCCAGCCGCGATCAGGCGATCGTCCCTGTAATAGTTCGTAAACCCGTCCACATCGCTCGAAGCCATGATGTTCCACGAACCATTGGTCACTTTAGCTTCCGGCGCCTCCCGATGGATGGCATCAGCCGTTATGTTGATGAATTGCCGGATGTATTTCATCTCTGTTCTGACGGGCGTCCACCCAAACTCAATGGTCATCCCTTCCGGCTCATTAAAGATTTCCCAGGCCAGGAGCGCCGGGTGATCCTTCAGCGCCCGAACCATGGGTATCAGTGCATTATCAATGTAGGCCCTTGTATATTCAACCTCTTCTATCAACTTCTTGTTTCTGGGATGGTTTTCTTCCCCCGCGTTGGGTTGCAGCATATCGAAAGACCACAAGCAGAGGCACAAAACCATTCCACGTTCCCTGGCCAAATCGAGAGCCCTTTTCAGATTGTTGATATCATCCGGGCCCAACCCGCGTACTTTCCCCTCGGCGTCAAACTGCGGGCTGTACCTGCCATTGGTATGGAGCCACCAGCGAAGCGTATTCCCGCCAGCCCGTGAGATGTCTTCCAAGGCGGAAATAAATTTCGCTTCATCAAAACCGCCCGTATCATTTCCAAAGTCCATCCACGCGAGATTCATTCCGCTGGTAAAAATGTCTTTTTCGGAATGGTTGATTCTGTTGACGACAGCACTGAATGCCGTCGGTTCGCACGCAAAGCCTATCATCTGAAAAACCAGGAACAGCATAACTTTTTTCATTGTTTTCTCCTTTCCCGCACCGATTGCACCGGATAACACTTTATCCCGCAGGGTTGTTTCCATTTCAAGCCGATCCATTCGGATTGACCGCCCCTTTAACCCTGCGGCAATATTTTTATGCCGCAGTTCACAAAAGAAACAGTCTTCTCAGGATCAATGGGGGACCATCCCACCCTGATTTTGTTTTTCAATAGTTCTCTGCGTGCCAGCCTGAACAATCGAAAGGCCTTTTCATCGGGGCTTACAACGAAGTAAACAAAGTAACTATCGTCTTCCTCATTGCTTTTTCTAAGTCTTCTCAATTCATTCAATATCGAGGGTATGTTTTCCCCTGTTATTCCGGGAGACCGCCCCTTCATTCTACATGTGATGCGGCTACGGTCCGCAGTATAATGAAAATATCGCGTTTCTACCGCTAATGTTCGGGAAGTATTTTTACTTCTCAATTTTTTGAACGCCTGGTTTTTCTCGAAAGGATAGATCCCTTCAGACGTCACGGCAAAAAGATAATGCGCACTTTTACCCGCAGACTGTTCCATCGGGGTAAAAACATCGTAAACTTTTTCTTTGACAACCAGGGCGGATATTATGGCCATCAGTAATAACACGCCAATAAGATTGCAAACGACATCGAGGAAACACTCGATGGAGTTTGTTTGACCGTCATGCGTGCCCCTTCTCCTTCCCATGTCAGTACACAATCTCCCAGTTGCCGTCAATGGGTTCGTAGCCAAGTTTCAGACCTAACTGTTTGGCCGCTGCTCTCACATACCTGAAAGATTTGTATCCATCCGGTTTGATAAGTGCAAGTAGATAGACGTTAGGCCCGCATTTGTCAGCTGCAATTCGGACTTCCCCATGAAAAAAGGATTGCATCCGCACTTCCGCAATTGGAATGCGGGTCTTGTGCAGCAGAATATGATTCTCGGAACATATAACAAACAGCGGGTCAGCTTTTTTTTGATCCCATGCGATATCTTCTTCTCTTGGAACCACCCTGACTTTTACGCCTTCATCCCCGGTCATACTCAATGAAAGTATGATATTGATCAGGATTATCACACCCATAAGCCCCGTCAAAACGTCCATGAACGGCAAAAACCCCGAGGACCTGTCCATATCCATCACTCCTGCCTTTAAACATCACTCCTGGATAATCCGAAATTCCCTGGGCCTGCCGAGTTCCTTTACCGCTGTTGTTAAATCCCGGCTTGCCCCGGTTATGGCTCTTAACGTCCCGGAAAAATCTCCCAACCCGGAAATGGATTGAGCTGCAAGTTCGAGCACTTTCCGATCGTCTGCCGTGATTTTGTTTTGTTTCACAACTTCCACTAGGGATCTTGTGTGTTTTTCAAGACCCGTAAGCATTCTGGAAAACCGGGGCTGCTTTTCACGGATCGAAAGGGTTTTCATCAGGTTGAGAGCTGTTCGATCGAACCGGTCCAGAGATTTATTCTCCCTGCGCTGAAGATAAGCCATGAAGCCCGTGATGATAATCGCAAAGAATATCCCAAGAAGGGTCGTGTCAAAAGCGACTCCCAATCCTCCCGTTATGGCCCCCAAACTTTCTTTTATTTGGCCGATGTTGTTTACATCGCCCATGATTCCCGTGAAATTGCTCAGACTCTGCGCAATGCCCCAAACCGTGCCCAAGAAACCAAGCATGGGAACCGCCCACGCGAGCGCCTGGGGAACCCTGTAGGAATTGGCTGCATCCTGGGCATCCAGATCGGACAGTATCCGGCAACGATTCAAGGCAAATTCGGGCGACACTTCAAAACAGTCCCTTACCATCTGAGATATTCTTTTTTCCTCCATGCCTTTTGGCAATAGATTCAGGAAATCGCGAAGCTCCGATTCCTGTTTTGAAAAAAGATCCGCCACCTTTTTATAGATCACGCCACATCGTGGACATTCCAGCGGAGAAAAAAACATTTCATCTTTACTTTTCCGTTCGTACCCGCATTCCAGACATTTTCCCTCAGATTTCTCCACAGGTTCGGATCCTGCGTACTTTGCGACAGACAAAAACCTATCGTAGTGCTTCCGGATAAACGACCGGATCTCTTCATTATGTTTCCCGGAAATCCTCAGGTTGTGAAGCTTGCCCATGAGGATGGCCATTGCCCAGGCCGACGCAAGCAGGATAATATGCGGGATATGACCCCTCTCGAAAACGATCTCGCGCAACCGGCTTCCGTCGGACAAGGCCAGGATATAGAACATTATCAGCATCGCAGCCCCGTACAGGACAACCCGCCCGGGTGAAAACTCTTTTGAATCCTTCTTTCCGTGATCAGGCATAAATATTCTCCTGCTTACAAAGATATGATCGAAAATCAGACCGTTTCTTATTTCGACTGCAACCACCCTCATTGTCCCATCCCCTGCGTACCCGGGTGAATTTTTCAAAGGTAGTCCCTTGCTTTCAGTCTAGGACTATTGATACAGCAAGATTCAGGCCAAGCGGTGTAACTAACTGAAAATGCGAACTTACACTCCGAAGCAATTTTATTTCGTTGAGTTCGACGATATCGTTGAAATGACTTCTTTATAACTCGACGGCAGAGTGCCGGCTGGAGTTCATGCCGGCATAAAGTGTGTAACGAATGACAAAAAAGAGCATGCGATTTTCGCCTGTTTCTGGTACCATGCCGAATGCCTCAATTTGATGCGGATAAGGGTTCCATACCCATTTCAATCCTTCTGGCGGTCCTGATCATTGGGGGCGGCTTGGCGTTATACCTGTATCTTGGAAAGAAACCGGCAAAACCCCTTCCCACCCCAACGCGCCAAAGCCAACGCGCAAACATAAAACCAGCCAAGATTCCGGATGTTGCGCCTCATGGGATAGACGATCAGTTCTACGATTTCGAAAAAACCATGGACCGCTACTACCGGAGCGATCCGATCAATCTGTCACATGCATCGGTAAATCGATCAGTTGATGATTACAATGAATGGGTTCGGTCGGAAAAAGAGAAAAGCGAATCGGAAAAGGCTGAACTGGACGGGGAACTGCAATCATTGCGCCGGATTGGGGCACAAATAAAAGACTTCGATAAACGTCTTGAGACGAACAAACCCGACCCGCGCGACAAGAGGTCCGTCCGGGCTTACAATGCCATGGTGGCACAACGAAATGAACTGGTGAAGCGGCACAACGAAGCGGGCAAGGCATACGGCGAGAGGCAGAAGGCCTATAACCAAACAGTTAACAGGTTCAACCGGGAATCGACTGCCCGACAGGATAGCATTGAAGCGGCAAAGCGGGACGCACAGGAAGAAGTGAAAGATTATGAACAGTGGGTCGACGCTCAGGAAGACCTGGCCTTTTTTGCAAACCTGAACCGTTTTTATGCCCGCCTTCATCAAAAGAAACGGAGTGTGGGCGAAAGCAGGGAGCTGGATGCGGATATCCGCCGGGTGCAAAGCATTCGGCGGGAGCTTGGGGCCTACGCCATTAAAAGCCATGAAAGCCGGAAAGCCGGGTTGGTCATCGTAAAAGCCTTGTTAGATCGAAAAGAGGAATGTTTTTTTATCGTCGATACCGGCGCATCGCTGGTCACACTCAGCCAGGCCCTTGTGGAAACGCTCGGGCTGACGGACCGCCTCGGAGACGAAATCCGGATTACCCTGGCGGGCGGAACACAGGTCAAGGGGCGCGAACTCGTTATTCCTGAGATGACAGTCCTGGGCAGGACGGCGCGGGATATCGATGCAGTGGTCCTAGGTGAGTCAGCCGTGGGAGTGGATGGGCTGTTGGGGCAGAGCTTTCTCGATCGGTTCGCCTACAGCATAAACAAATCCCACCCTGATAAATTGATTTTAGATTAGAAGATTATTAAGATTTATAAGATTTTTAAGACTCGGGAAGCATGGGGTAGGGAAGATATGACAGGATTTACGCCCGTGACAGCCAGGCTTTTACACCAAACCCGCCCAAATCTGCGTGCATCCGCGTTAATCCGCGTCCAAATAGTCAGCCTTTAATTGAGCATTGACTTTAGATCATCGGAGCTCTTTGCAACCTTGATCTCCCTCATTATCGTTTTCAGTTTGTTGATATCATTGATGCTTCGGATTTGAGGCATAAAATTCAGGCCGTCTTTTCCGAATTTAAGATCAAGGTCCAACTCGATGCTTTCCAGGATACTCTCTATCGCAATCTGAATTCCCTGAGCGTATCCTTTCTTTTCTCCTTCCATCCTTAATTCATCAGCAATTGTCATGATTACATCTCCTTGTTTATCGGATAAGGACTTTTTCAATATTTTGTCGATTTCGCCCGCACCCATTTGTTCCATAGTGCTGAATAAATACCTGATGATTGTTTCCAGATATTGAAGGCCCGTGGATTTATCCATAAGCTCCCGAAGGAGAGACAAAATCCCCGGCAGTTTGTCAGCGATATCGGCGTCAAAAATATGCTTTAAGAGCAAGAGAACGGTTTTGGAAAGTACCGTTCCCTTTATGTCTTCATCCGAATATCTGCTCAGGTCATAAAGGATGAATCTGAAATCCGGAATGTAGTCGGCCAGTTGATCATACGGGCCTGAAATCATGGAAAAGAGGTCTGTGCCGAATTTCCATTTTGAACGGCCATGATAAAGCACCAGCGGGATAACAATCGGCAAAGGTTTTGACTTGTTCTGTTTCAGGTGCAAACGCCAGATTTTCAGGATATATTCAAGAAGCTGGAGGTGGATCAGTTTATCCGCGTAGCTTTTATGCTCAAATAACAGATAAACATACCCTGGGGCACCCTTAAAATCGACCATGTAAAGCAGGTCCGAAAAATATTCTTTAAGTTCTTTTTCAACAAAGGAATCCTTTGAAATTTCAAGGGAATCCATGTCAACCAGTTCAAGGACATTATCCGGCAGATAGTTCATGAGAAAACTACGGGCATTCTCCTTATTGCTCCATGTTTCCCGGAACAGTTTGTCATGCGCATTGTAAACCTGGTCCATCAAAAAAACCCCTTGAAGGAAACAATAAAGAGATACAATAGCACGCTTTATTCGGCGAGTAAACCTTGGTTTCGATTCATAAGATTTGGAAGATTCGTAAGAGCCGGGAATGATGAAGCAGGGGAAAATCCGACAGGATAACCCCGCATTCCGCGGGGCAGGCATGAATTTACGTGACAGCCGGGCTTTTGCACTAAACCAGACCAAATCCGCGTGCATCCGCGTTAATCCGCGTCCTATTTTAGTTTTTGCGCCTTTTGTGTCTTTTTGCAGCAATTTTCCAAACTCCCCTTAACTCAGTCGCAGACCCTGGAGAAATAGAAACATTGACATCTTTTGGAGGCCATTCAGGGCTGTCTTTCCGTTGAATGGCCGGTTTTTCTGTTGCCAAACCCGGCCGTTGCTGCTAATTTGTCTTGACTAATGGCCGTGATTCTCGTGCAGGTCTAAGTACACGAAAGGACAAATCAATGCAATTTCTGGGCAGAGTACAGGAAAAAGCACTCCTGCGTAGCGGGTCAAATGAGACAAACGGCTCGTATCTTTCCGTTATCTATGGACGAAGACGCATTGGGAAAACCCGTCTTGTCGAGGAATCCTTCAAGGATAGCAGGCTGCTCAAATTTGAGGGGCTGGAGGGGCAGCCGACCAATGAGCAGCAGCGACAGTTCTTGGCACGGCTTGCCGAATTGAGCGGAAAACCGGAACATAGGCTGATAAAGACTTCCCATTGGACTGACATTCTCATCATCCTGTCCAATTATCTGTCGGAATACGCAGACAATAAGAAACCCGTCGTCGTTTTCTTCGATGAATTCCAGTGGATGGCATCAGGTCGGACCAGGCTTGTCAGCGACCTGAAGTATGTGTGGGACAACTACTTCATGAAGAATAACAGGGTGCACCTGGTGCTTTGCGGGTCCGTTTGTTCTTTTCTCGTGAAAAAGGTGATCCGATCAAAGGCGTTGTATGGCCGCATTAACCTGGAGATCAACCTGAGACAACTGCAACTGCCCGAAATAAGGAATGTGTTTCAGCCAAAGAGATCTCTGCGGGATGTTGTCGAACTGTATATGGCCCTGGGGGGTGTCCCCCAGTATCTTGAGATGGTGGACCCGTCTCAGTCCGTAATGGCTAATCTGGAACGGCTGTGTTTTTCGCGGAACGGATATCTGGTCAATGAGTTTGAAAGGATCTTCGCAAGTCACTTTGGAACAAATCAGCATTACAGAAGAATCCTGATGCACCTGGCAAGGCATTCTTTCGCCTCCCGGGAAAAACTTCAGGCGGCGTGCAACCTGGCTTCCGGCGGAAGAGTAACAGGATACCTCGAGGATCTTGAAATGGCCGGGCTTGTGGAGAGATACACTCCGGTTGACAAGCCCCGCGCCACCCGGGTTACCCGGTACCGGATCGTAGACCCCTACCTGCTGTTCTATTTTCGTTTCATTCAGCCCTCGTTAAAAAAAATCAGAGAATCGACGACCGAGCCGGTTTTGTCCCGGTTTGCGCCTGACCGCAGGCATGACGTCTGGCGCGGTCTGGCCTTTGAAGCCGTATGCTTCCAACACAGCCGTATTGTCGCTGAAAAACTCGGGTTCTCTGCCGTCAACTATGAATGCGGTTCATGGTTTTCGCAAGCCCCGGGTCAGGCGCGGCATCAGATTGATCTCTTGTTCGTAAGGGCGGACAGGGTCATTACCCTGTGCGAGATCAAATTTCAAGACCGGAAAATCGGCAAAGGCATTATTGCTGAAGTGGAAAAGAAGCGGCAGGGTCTCGCCAACCCGAAGCGTTTCACCATAGAGACCGTTTTGATTACCGCTTCGGATGTTACGGAGGACCTCAAAAAGGAGAAGTATTTCAATCGGATTATCCAACTTGAAGATCTCTTCGGAGTGTGAGGCCTTTCTTTTGTCCGTGTTGGTAAATATTCGGCTTCCGGTTTCATATTCAGGTCTTATACATGTTCCATTTGTAAGATTCAAAAAGGATGAAGCAGGAAAAATCCGACAGGATAACCCCGCATTCCGCGGGGCAGGCATGGATTTACGTGATAACCGGGCTTTTACACTAAGTCAAATCCGCGTTTATCCGCGTGCATCCGCGTTCTATTTTAGTTTTTGTGCCTTTTGTGCGGCTATTTTTCAAACTCCCCTTGGCATAAAAATTGCTTTCTGGTAATTTGGGGTGTCGGTTACGTGAGTTATATACCACATGTCATTTTGGTTTCAGGTAACCAGGAACAAAAAGGCGAATGTACTTCGGCGGTCTCTTCTCCCGGAGCCTCTGGGCCCTCCTGCTGTTCATGGGACTGAAAGGCAGGGCCGACATCATCATGCATTTCTACAAGTGCGGGGGTGAAGTTACGCAATCGGAGTCTTATTAATAATAAGGATACGTTGAATCCGGATTTTTTTAGGAGCGGATCATGTTTTTAAAATGGAAGACAATCAAGGTGTTCATTTCCTCGACGTTTCGTGACATGAACGCCGAGCGGGATCATCTTATTAAAGTGGTTTTTCCCGAACTCCGGGAGAAACTCTTTGCCCACAGGATTCACCTCGTGGACATTGATCTCAGGTGGGGAGTTACAAGAAAGCAGGCGGAAAATGACCTGGCCCTCGACTTGTGTCTGCGGCAGATTGACGAATGCAGGCCCTACTTCATCGGCATCCTGGGCGAACGTTACGGATGGGTGCCTCTCGCGCCTCCGGACCTGGAAGAATCAAAGTATGGCTGGGTTCAGTCCCTAACCGGGCGCTCGATAACGGAACTGGAAATCGTGCATGGCGTGCTCCGCAATCCTGACATGAAAGGGCTCGCCTTCTTCTACTTCCGGGACCCGGGTTTCATCGGGCTCCTGTCCCCGGAAAAGCAGTCAATATACATGGAAGGACCCACGGAAGAGGAAACGCTAAACCTCTCCCCCTGGGAAGCCGAGGCACAAGCCGCGGAAAGGAGGAAGAAACTCAAACGCCTCAAGGATAAAATCCGTGCCGGTGCCTGCCTCGTTATGGATCCCTATCCTGCGGGGTGGGATACGAATGCTGTTGATCCTTCTACAGGAACTGCTGGCCGCCTTGTGGGTCTTGAGGCGTTCGGGGAAAGAATCCTCAAGCAGCTCTGGCAGGCAATCAAAGAGGAACACCATCTTGGGGAAACGGCCGGCGAATCTCCTGTAACCGATCCCCTGGCCGCCGAAGAGGATATTCAGGAACGGTTCATGGAATCGCGGCTGCGCGTATATGTCGGCAGGGAGGACATCCAGGAAAAACTGCGCAATTTTGCTTCCGGTTCCGGCAGCCTTCCCTGCCTGGTTACCGGTCCCGCCGGTTCCGGAAAGACGGCCGCCCTGGCCCGTTTTGTTCACTCATTGAGGCGAACGGGCCGCTCCGGTCAACTTGTAATTCCACATTTCATCGGTGCCGGACCGGCTTCCATCAGCCTTCGCCGCATGCTGCGCCGCCTCTGCCTTCTGCTCGGGAAGTTTTTCGGTGTCCTGGAGCCGGTTCCGGAAGACATCAATGATCTGATCAACGCCTTCCGGAAAATCCTGGAGCAGACGTCACGCAATTCCCGAGTTATCCTGGTCATCGATGCTCTTAACGAGTTGGATGAAACCGACAACGCTCAATCCTTGAACTGGCTTCCCCGCAATCTCCCTCCATACGTCCGCCTTGTGGTCAGCTACATCGATGATCCCGCCGGCAGGGGGCAGGTCTTGCAGGCCTTTTCCAAGCGCCCTCATGAACGCATTGATATCCGCCCGCTGGCGGTTGACGAACGCCTGGAGATTATAAGCCGAGTGCCGTCGCTTTCCGCCAAAACGCTCGATCACGAACAGAAGAAACTCCTGCTGGATAATCCGGCAACAATGAACCCACTCTTTCTTATTGTCGCGCTGGAGGAACTCCGGGGCTTCGGGTCCTTTAAACAACTGAATGCCCGGATCAGGGCCTTCCCGAAGGATGGCGACACTGTTACCGAAATCTTTCTCCAGGTTATCAGTCGGATCGAGAAGGATTTCGGTCCGGAGTTTGTCCGGGATCTTCTGTCGCTTCTGGCCTGCGCCCGAAGGGGCCTCTCCGAAAGAGAACTTAAGGAACTGCTGTCCACCTCCGTTCAATCGGAGAACCTGTTCCCGGCCCTTCGCCAGTTGCGCCCTTACATGCAGTACAGGGAGGAGGTACTGGATTTCTTCCATAGAAGCCTGTTCAAGGCGGTCCGAAGGCGTTACCTTGACGCTCCGGAAGATAGAAAGGCCCTGTATGGCCGGTTGGCCGTATTTTTTCTATCCAAACCCAATTTCACCGGCCCGTCTGGGGATCGTGTGAATCCTGATCTGCGCAAGGGTGATGAATTGCTGTTCCATCTGCTTCGGGGGGAATTGTGGGATGAACTGGGGACGACGATCCGCGACCTGGATTTCCTGGACGCCCGGTGCCGGGGCAAAATGGTGTATGACCTGGTTTCCGAGCTGAGCGATATTCTGAATCATCCCGGGCTGCCGAATGTCATGAAAGCGACGACCGAAGAGTTGCGCCGGTTCTTTCGGATCAATATCGCGATCCTGGTCGAGGATCCCCGTCTTCTCTTTCAGCGGGCCATAAACAGTACTCCTGAAAGCATGATCGAAAAGATCGCACTGTCTTTTCTGAATGCTGGAAAGCAGCGACGGCCCTGGCTGAAACGACTGAACCGGGAAAAGAAAAAATCCCCGCTTATGATGACACTCAAGGCTCCGCCGAAACGTCGGAAACGCAATATCTGTTTTCTGCCAGGGGACGGGGCCATTCTGTATTCTGACGAAAACCAGGCCATTGTCTGGGACACTGAAAACGGTGAAGTTTTGAATCACAGGCGCTCGCTTCCCGATATCAGAAAATGCTCAATCCTCCTTCCGGAGAAAAAAGCAATTCTGACTGCAGGTGAAAATTTCCGGATCGACTACCTGGATCCGGATAGTCTGGATATACGAACAACCGTCCGGGGCGATTCCGGTTACCAGGATCCACTTGCCTTTTCAGGGGACGGCGCCCTCCTGGCAACCGCTGATGCGCCGGGAAACATCCGGGTATGGCGGGCGAATTCGGCCGGGTCGGAGGCGACACTCGGCTTCGGGCATTGGGCTGGAGTCCGCCGAGTCGATTTCTCCCCTGACGGCCAGCGCATTGTTTCCTGTTCAGGCGAGTGGAACCCGGGGATCGGTGACCTCCTGCTTTGGGATGCCCTGACCGGCGAGTTGATTCATTGTTTCAAGGGGCATGAAAACTGGATTGGGGATTGCTGTTTTTTTCCCTGCGGTACGCGCGTGGCTTCGTGCGGGAAAGATGGAAACGCCGTCATATGGGATTGTGAAGTCGGCGGCCCGCTTCACTACCTGGAACATGACGGCTCTGTTGTTTACGATTGCCGTGTTTCCTCGGACGGCAGGCGACTCATCACACGGACAGATGATGATTGTCTCCGTGTATGGAATTGCCGAACGGGCCAATTGATGCACAGGTTCCGGTTCAACATCAAGGCCGGATTAAGACATGTTTGGACCGTTGACAAGGCGGGACGGTATGTAGCAGCCACGGTAAGGCAGGGAGATGAATCCTGGCTGAAGGCACGGGGAGAGCCGACGGAGATTTGCGTGTGGGACACCGTGACGGGCGAGAAGATCGCGGAACTGGAGGGGGAGGAAAAGACCCTTTTGGGGATGAGTTTCTCTCCGGACGGACGGCGCCTTGCAGGGGTCTTTATCGGGCATCATGTCTGTCGTGTGTGGGATGCAGCCGACGGCCGTGACATCTCGACGTTTTCACTTCGTATGGGGGATAACCTAAGCACATGCGAGTTTTCCCGAGACGGTCGACGTCTCTTTGTCTCCGCAAACTGTAAGGACGCAGCTGGCAAACACGCGGGAAGGAGTCAAGTCATGCATATCTGTGATCCGAATACCGGACGGGAACTGGATAGATTTCCCCTTGAACATTATTGCCGCGAGATTCTTTGTTATCCCGACGATTCCCTGCTTCTCACGATCGGAGATTACGAACTGACCCTGTGGGACCTGGCCACGAAAAAGCCGGCAGGGTATGAATATGAATCTGAATCAGGCAGCATCGGCGTGGTATCCCTCTCTCGGGACGGCTCGCGTTTTGCCGTGGGGACTAAGGACAGGCGGCTGAGGATCTTCGACGGAAGGACCGGTAAACAAATTTTCTGCCTGGGACACGGACACAGGGCACGGGCGCATTGCGCCGCTTTTTATCCCGGTAACCGCCGGCTGGTTACCTGCGGCGGGGGTGAGTACAGAGGGGTTGGCTATGGGGAAGTTCTGATCTGGGATCTGAAACGGCCGGAAAAACCAGTGAAGAAGAAATCAGGGCTGAAACGTGCGGTCAGGCATTGTGCGGTAACCGGGGATGGAGGGAAGATCGCAGTATTGTCGGAACGGGGAAAATTCAGCATTTGGGATCCAGAAGTAGATACACTAGTCGAAGCGGAGGGTAGTTATGAGGATGATGTTTTCTTCGCTTCCCGCACGGGAAAAAAGTTTGTCCTTTCCTGCTACTACGGCCGTGACCTGGCTGTCCTAAGCCTGGAAGGAGAAACCGTTTCCCGCGTTGTCATAAAAGGAGCCCATGAGGACTGGATCCGTGACGCAGCCCTGTCCTATAATGAAAAGTGGGTTGTCTCTCTCGACGAGGCGGAAATCAAGATCTGGGATCTTGATGAATCCGGCAGAAAGGACCAAGACGCAATAAAGGATAAAACAAGCTTTTTCTCGATGTCGCCGGATCGGCGGAGCATTGCCTGGTTTCAGGAAGATGGGTCTCTTGTTCTTGTGAATGCAGCTACCGGAGGGAGAAAGATACACAACAACCTCGAATTCTCCCGGGTATACTGCTTTTCATTCTCTCCCGACGGAGACAGAATTGCCGCTCTCCTGGAGGGAGACAAAGCCCTAATCTGGAACCTGGAAACCGGGAACCTGGAAAATATTCTGGACCTGGATAAGATGCGAGCAAGGAATCTCAGCTTCTCTCCCGATGGCAAAAGCGTTCTCATTATGGCGTATCCGAACTGGAAGATCCTGGACATGCAAACGGGTGCTGTTAGTGCCTTTGAACCGGGCGGGAAGGTCAATGTAAGCAATGTTTGTTATCTCCAGGACGGCAGGCATATAGTGGTGGGGCTAGAGACGGCCCGGATCTTTCTTATGGACATGCTAGGCGGGAGAGAAATCCAGGAAATCCATGGGAAAAGCGATCTGGGAATCGAGCAGATGCTCCTGTCTCCCGACGGAAAACAGATCCTTTTTACAACGAGAGGCGATGCCACAAGACTGTACATCTGGGAGACCGCCGGGAAAAAGAGGGCGCAATGCCTGAACCGGGCGATTCACAAAATCGAAGATTGTGACTTTGCCCGTTGGGGAGATGTTTTCTGTCTCTTGGAAAAGAACGATTACATCACCCTCTGGTCCTCTGGCCCGGAATTATTTAGAAGCCGGTTTGATCCTTACAGCCTCAGCCTGAATTGTATTTCCGTTTCTCCAGATGGAAAAAACGTCCTTTCAGCGGGACATGATATGGGGCCGGTAAACTGGGGAAAGAGCGGACCCAAGCCCGGACGGCAGCGCGATGTGATCCGGATACTTGATTCGGAAACAGGGGACGTTTTGGCGCAAATCGACCCTCCCGAAGGCGATATATGGAAATGCGTTTATTCAAACAACGGGAGCCGGTTTATAACCCTGACCGATACCGCGAAGGTAAGCCTGATAGAGGCGGACAGACGAAGAGTATACAGACAAAACCATCCCGGCAGGGTGGGGTCCCTTGCCAGGATTTACGAGTCGCCCTCAGGGAAGATGATAGGGGAAATCCCCGGTGCTCTGCAGGGCCTAAGGGCCTGTGTTGCGGTGGACGATGAGGATTACCTTATAGCCCTCGAGGCGGAAATGGGTACTGACTTACTGCGCCTGGGAGAAAGCAACGTCAGGCGAGTATCGAAAATCCCATTTTCAAATCCGCGTGTTTGTGCCTTTTCCCGCGATGCCTCGCGCATCTTGCTCGCGGATGGTGCGGGATGTTTCGAAATCCGGGAGGCCGGTTCCGGAATCTGCATTATGAATCATAGCTGCGATAATTCCTTTGTCGGGGGTTGTCTGGATGTGAAGGGGGAACGGGCAGTTCTCTTCGCTGAAGGCGGTCTTGTTCAATTGTGGAGAGCAGGAGTGGACAATTCTTGTTTCTCCCTGGAGGAGGAAGGAACCAAGTGGATCCGGGCCGCCTTCTCCCCCCTGGATGGGAAACTTCTCCTTATCGGAGAAAGAAAGTCGGGTCAGTATTTCAGGATGATAGACCCAGAAAATGGAAGGGAACTTCTTCGGAATCCGGCTGTGAGCGGAAAGACTAAGGAATGTTTCTTCAGTCCCGACAATCGTCTTTTCGGTTCGGTCACGGACAGGTCCCTGTTTCTCTGGGAGCGTGAATCCCTGCGGCCGGTCAGTCGTTTTGATGTGGGAAACGGTCATCCTGGGAAATGCGCTCTGTCCTCTGATGGTACGAAACTGTCCATGGTTCTATCGAAAACCCGCCTGATCATTCGATCGTTTCCAGAAATGGAATACATCGCGGAATACAGGCCAGGTTCTGAGATCCAGCAATACGCGTGGAGCGCGGGCAATAAGGTGGTCACGATCAGGGATACTTTTGGTGCGCTTCATATCCTACGCTTGGAACAGGAAAATATTTGAATGAGTATTCATCTTCCCTGCATGTGCGGGCGGCATCCGGATCCGGAGGTGCAAACTGATTATTCCTGAGATGTCAGTTTTCGGCCAAACGGCCTCAAATATCGACGCGGTGGTCCTGGATGTACCTACCCTGGATGTGGATGGGCTCCTGGGCCAGAGCTTTCTCGACCATTTTGTCTACCGGATCGACAAGTCCCATCCGGATAGATTGATTCTCAGCCCTCGGACGAGGAAGTGAGAAAAGCAGACAACTCATCCTCGTTTTCCTTTGGCCGCACTAATAATGATCAGACTACGCGATAGGGCAGAAGAGCCACGGCTTTACACGAAATCTGGGGCTTTATTTATAGATTAAATCGCTATAAGGGGTGCGATCCGCCAGGACCGACATGAGCGCGTGATTAGGCATCTTTAGAATGCGGTCTCCTTTTGTCAAACAGGGTGCCATCAATATACTCTGTTTCCCTTTTATTGCCATGCCATATGGTACATAATAGCTTCAGCACAGCACAGTAAAAATTCTTTGTGGAACATGCAAAATCACGGCATCTCATCGGTTTGAGGCAATACTTCGCTAAGTTAAGCTAATAAAATCAGGAGCGCAAACAATGCCGCACCGCTCAGAGTCAAGCAGCCCAGAGGTATTCATCAGTTATTCCAGCCGGGACAGGGACCGTGTCCTTGAGATCGCGGGGCATTTGAAGGATGAGGGTGTGAGTTGCTGGTTGGACCAGACAAAGATACTCGGTGGAGAAAACTATGGGCCGGAGATTGTCAGAGGCATTAAGAATTGCAAAGTCCTCATGCTCATCTGTTCCGACAGCTCCCTGAGGTCAAAAAACGTAAAACAGGAAATCCAGCTCGCATGGAAGTATGACCGCCCCTACTTACCGCTCTTGCTGGGAGAGATCAGTTTTCCGGAACAGGTACAATACTGGCTGGAGGGGTGGCAGTGGATCGAGGTGATGGACAAACCTTCCGGGCAGTGGGCGCCCGATGTCCTTCAGGCGCTGTCCCGCACCGGGGTTCATTGCGGGGAAATGATCCCTTCTCCGCTTGAGGGTGCATCAATCATGGAAACCAAGGCCCCAACGGGAGGATTGGAAGGTTTACGTTCCCTCGCGAGCTTCTCCGACCAGATCTGGCCGGTCCCGGCCGAGCGTGTTCAGCGCGGCCTGAGCCCAAACCTGCGAGGACTCGGCGCCCCTCAAACGGATGCCCTGCACGGTTATCGTCTTGACAGCCGGGTATCCCTGGCCATAGAGTCGGACTGCGAAGGGCATCTGATGTTATTGGATGAAGGACCGGAAGGGATTGTCTATTGCCTGTGCCCCTCCTGGTTCGCCCCGGACACATCCATTGGAATCGGCCGCACCTATCTCCCCCAGCCCGGATCACGCTACGACTCGTTCGTGGTTTCGGGCAAACCGGGCCGGGAGCACCTGCTGGCCATCATAACGGATGATCCACTGGGGTTTGAATGGCTGCCGCGGGACCCGAAAACTCCGGCACGCGTTCTGTCCGACGGGGACACGGAACTGCTCCTGACTAAGCTGCACGACCTGGAGGGCAACCGCTGGACGGCCCTCTCCACATATTTTGACGTGATTCCGTGACCGGGCGCAATCAAATCCGCGTGATTCCAATGCCAGCCATCACCTATTGACCGGGGTGGAGAAGAAGGCTGTTTGGGAGATTCGAATAATAATTTCGATGTGCCTGACTCAAAAAAGAAAGGAAGGTTTGTAGAATGGAAAGCAACGATTCTTATCCCGTACCGATAGTGCGTTTAATCATTCCCGAAAAGGCTGGCCGGGTGCTGATTTTGAAGCGGGCGGAGAGCCGGCATGGCCTTGGCGCGTGGTGTCTGCCCGGGGGCAAGGTCGACTACGGCGATACCGTGGAAGAGGCGGCTGCCAGGGAGCTTTACGAGGAGACTTCTCTTGTTTCAAATTCCATGCGGTTTCTTTTCTACCAGGACAGTTTACCCCCGGAGCCCGGCGGTATGCACTGCATAAACCTGTACCTGGCGTGCGCTATCGAAGGAAAGCTTTCCTTAAACAGGGAATCCAGTGAATTTGCCTGGATTGGGCCGGAGGAACTTTCCAACTACGAAATCGCATTCCGCAACGACGAAGCGCTGATTCGTTACTGGAACAAATAGAGACCCGGTGCCTGCCGGGATATTTCCCCGGATCAGCGGCGTTGAGACAGTAGGCATTGCAGGGTATTTTCAACCCGGCTATGTTGCTGAAGGAACGATTTCATAACCAAACTCTGCCAGCACCTTGGGAATTTTTCTGACGTATTTTCTATCGTATTCCTTGATATTATCCGGCAGGTCCGCCCATGATATCAGATGCGGGCTTTTTTTCTTCTTCACATCCTTTTCCGGGTCCAAGGTCCAACCACGCATGAGACGTTCTGCATTCCAACGGGCATGTTCCATCTCAGCCATGATCTCGACTTTCTCTTTCATTTCGCCTGTCGAAAAATCAATCGGGGTAACATCTTTTCCCGCGACTTTTCGTATCTCGAAACCAGTGGCCCGGAGCTTTTCCTCATGGTGGTCGGCCTGATCGAGAAGCGAATACTGGAAATCGGGAATGAGATCCTCCCACTCCGCCATAGAAGGGTCGTCTTTTATATAACCCTTTTCCTTGTCCTTCCAGCTTTTGTTATGCATGTTTATGGCCAGTTTCTCCCTGATTTCGACCAGATTCTCTGAAGGAGTTACACCCTGGAGGAAAACTTTGACGGTATGGGTATCGTTTGGCAGTCTCAATAATCCTGATAATCCGGGCACGTCGATCCAATCAAGGTCCTCGAAAATCTCGGTCGCAGCCCGACCGCTGTCAGCAATGATCCCGGCCTTTGCTCCGAGCGCAACAGCAAGTCTGAATTCAAATGCCGCAACCTTACCTCCGTTTATCCCCAACAGCTTCACATCCGCGGGATTAATCCCTGAGGCCAGAAGATCTATCCAGTTTTGAAGAGGCTCAAGAGCAGAAAACCCAATTCCTCTTGTTTTATACAGATTCTCCTTGTATGCTTCATGGATTTCCGTCTCGTCAGAAAGGTATTCAGGAAGGTAGGCAACCTTCCTGATACGCCCTTCCTTCGGCGGATCAAGGTCTCCAACGATCCCGCTGATGCCGGCCGTTGTACCTCCCGAAAAAATAGTCCCTTGGAAGCCCTCAAAAGCCTTATTAAAGAGTGTCTGATATTCCAGAATTCTGTCTTCTACCTTTTTATCGCAACCACCGGCCACGATCACGACCGGTCGTTCTACAGGTCTCAAGTCCTGAACGATCATCCCAGCAAGACATTCGGTCGCTACGGTCTCAGCCTTTTTACGGACCACTTTGGTCGCTTCTTCTACCTTTTCAAATTCGCTTCGCTCCTCAGCCTGTTTTGCCTTAGCTTTCTGTGTGATTTCCTGGTCCTGCTCAGAATCCGGTTTCTGTTGTAGTGCAGGCAGGTCTTCTTCTAACGCTTCCGATTTCTTCAATTTTGCGTTCTTTTCGTTCTCCGCGATAGTTCCCGCTTGCCACAATTTTGCAACCTTTGCCAATACCAATAGCCTCTTGATCCATTCAAATTGAATGTCTTTCTGTCCCGGCGCTTTTTCCTGGAGAGCCTTTACCCGATCAAGGGCCGTTTCAATCTCGTTAGATTCGGGGGCTTTTTGAATAGCCTTGCAATAAGCTGACAGGCTTTCATAGGGTCTTCCCAGCAGCAGAGCAAACATTCCGATATCATAATAAGCATGGGGCAGATAAACGCCCACTTCTGCCCGTCCCCGGCAGGTCTTAATGCCCTCCTCCAAGCTTGGGCCGATAATCGAAAGAAAATCCAGACTACGTTCTTCGAGGATTTTCGCCTGCACGAAGCCACCCAGGGCGCGTGGATCAGATGGGGCTGTTTCAAAGGCCTTTTTATAACATTCGAGGGCTTCTTTTCCTTCATATGTTTGAGCAAGTGCGATCTGTGCATCTACATTCTTGCCGTCCAAGGCAATGGCCCACCCAATGCATTCGCGCCCAATTGTATCTTTCCGCTTCCATTTAGACCATCCATAGTCCAGTAAAACTCCGGCCATTTCAGGATCTTTTATCGATTCCAATTTGAAATTTGATTGCTCTATTTCGTCCTGGTTTTGCTCTTCTGGAATCGCGGGATATCGTATCACCTCCCATGCACTTTTGGTTGTTTTACCTTTCGACGATTCTTCCCACTTGGAAACAAAAGGATCGAGCCTTTCTTCGGCTCGCTGAAAATCCTCAAGCGAAAGTGCAAGCCGGGCAATTTGATGCGCCAATCTCATGTTTTCCCCGTCATGGCGAAAAACGGCCCCAAGTTTATGCAACTCGGCCTCACGTACCTCACGGCTCATGTATGCCCCATGGTAAGTCTTATAATTGTCAACGCCTCTGACCGTTCGAGCGATTGCGTCATCGGCCTCTTCAAGGGTCGCCGCGATTCGGTTGGCATCCCGCTTCCACCTCGACGGGGGATCGACTGCACCCTTGTAAAGTCGGTCGTGGTAGAACGATGCCCAGGCGTGCTGCAAAAGTGTTCGTACCTGGATCTCAGCCTTGTATTTCGGCCCTGGCGGCAAAGCGCGCCGTTCATAAAGGAGTTTGAGGGACTTGATAATGTCGCGGTCCTTTTCCTCATGAAGGATGTCGTCCAAAGCGCCAGGCTTCAGGGAAACAATAAAATGAAACGATCTGTATCCGAATTCGGCCACGGAGAGACGTTCCAGCAAATCCTCCGCTTCGTGGAGCTCAAAATGTCTTCGGATAAATTCACATACGGGCTCGATCTCATCTTGATAATCAACAATGATCCGCGCGCCGCACAAATCCGTGAGCTGGTTCACCGCATCTGGATACTGCTCCCGTTTGCGGATCATCTTTTCAGCAAAGTTAGGTACGCCTTTTGCCCTGGTCTGGACAATCGCCAATATCCCAAGGTTCTTTACCGCTCTTGAAAGAACAATGTTTAGGACCTCTGCAAATAACTCATATTTGGGTAGATCACTCTTATAGCCATCAATCTGCTCTTCGTCGGCAACCTCCTGATCAAACTGTATTCTGTCGATTGCGCTTGCCGTCATAATAGGCTCCTTTGTCATCGTGACCATTCAGATTTTGCGTTTCTCGTTATTGTGCGGAAACCTTCTCTTCTACCTGCTGGAATCGATCTTGACAGTCGGTAAGGCTATGTATTGCAAAAATCGGAAAACCGAAAATAAGGCAGGTGATATCGATAACCGAAATATCTTTGTTCTCAATAAAATGGATATTTTCTCCAAATAGGTGCTTGTAATCTGAAGTCAGTCGTCTTTGAATTGTTTCGTCGGTCTTCACCGCCAGGATTTCATTCATGAAACCCCTTTGTTGAACCACGGAAACATGACCGGGGGCAAAATCAAGAAATTGCCGGCTTGTATTAAGCTTGTTTTCTAAATACTGATACGGTGTCTCGCCCGCCCCCATTTCGATAATGTCAAGGATGTTCCAATTCAGGGCGGGTTTGACCTCTTCGTGTGAAAAGTGTTTCATGCGGTCAAGCAGCGGGCCAAAACCGCTTTGGTAATGGTCTTTAAGGTCAGAGCAACTCTTATATGACACTTCCGCCACGTTCTCAGATGGGACAAACCGGAATAGATCATGAACCAGATCCGGGAAAGACCTTCCGTCGAGAATTCGCTGGTACATGATCTCAAGCGTTTCCCGGCTCAATACAGTTTCGGCCGTCGGGTTTGACGCTTCAAGTATCAGAGATATCTTGTCCCTGGCCCTGGCCCACCTTGCTTCTGATGCTTTTTTTATTTCGGATACGTACCGGCAAAAAACGCCGATGGACTTTTCAACCTCTTCGGCAAAGATCTGGTTGACTTTTACAAGAAGGACATGCGGCAGCACCACATCATCCATAAACTGAATGAACCGGGTGAGTGATTTCCGCAGATCCTCCAAAGACTCTACCGAAGCATTATGATTTTCCTTAAGTTCCTTTTGTTTTTGTTCAAGCCGTTTCTTGTCAGTCTTGTATTTTCCTCTTCGTGTGAGAAACCGCTGCAGAAAATTGTATCTCCTTTCAATTTCATAGCTTTCTTCCGTCAATTTCTTTTGTTCTTTATCGTTGCTTAAGATGCCGGTATCAAGCGCTTTCAATTTATCCTCAAAACCCGCGGTGAGTTCCCCGGCCGATTGACAGATCTCGAAAGACTGGATGGATTCCAGCTTCAGGTGTTTCAGGTGAATTCCGCAGGGGAGTGTGTCATCTTTTTGTTGGAAAGGCAGGAAAATCCCCTTTTTTGTAAGAATATTTAGATATAATTCCCCACTCAGCAAAAAGCGGGGGCTTTTCGGCAGGAAATCAAGAAAATTCCGCTCGATACGGTCTTTGAGAAAAGAAACCTCTTTTTCAACTTTCTTTTCGTTCAGGGAAATGGTTTTTTGAATAGAACTCGTTATTTCCGACAGTTGTGCCTGCAGCGTATTCTCCTCTGTCGGGTATTTCAACTCGACTGCGAGAATTGTTCCAGGCTCAGTCAGGCATTGACTAATTTCTCCAGTTAGGTCATCCACAAATCGATCGCTCTGTTCCTGTATGGATTTCCGTTCCCTTTTGCTCAGATCAGTGCCGGGCTTCAATCCCCGGTGAAACAACTCATATTGGAATTTTGCTTCCAGATATTCAATACATTCTTCCAAATGATAAATGAGCCGGCAGAATCCGCTCGTAGAGCAGAAACATTTTTGTCCTTTCATCCTGTATTGGCTACTGAAGGGCCGCCGCCCGAATCTGCTGATAATGTTTTCCAGATCGTGATCTATTAATTGCCGGAAGAGCAGTTCGAAAATTGTTTCTCCGACATTTACATCTGTTGTCCCGGATTGCTCCAAATCATTCGTGAGCTGATTCACAAAGGCAATACTCAAGAACGGAATTGCGCCAATAAGTTTTTCGAGCTTGAGGAACGTGCGGCAAGTATTTACTTTCGTCTGTTCATCTGCGGTTTGGGGAGGCAGAAGCACAACCAGTATGATGGACTGGTCACCCGGCAGGATTTCCCGGGCGATATCGGAAACCTTTTGCAGGACGTCCAGTCCCATTTCCGCGTCAGAAGAAAATGCTGAACAAATCAAGACAAACCCGGGTTCTGCAAAGATATTTCCTGCCCTGGCGGATTGTCGGAGAGAAGCGGCTTCATGACTCAAATCCCGAGCAAATTCCCCAATATTTTCAGGTTTAAATACCTTGAGAAGATCGGGGTTGTTTATTCTCTCCTTAGCGAAAGCCGCAAATTTCCCCACAAGCAGCCCTGTCGGAGCATCAGTTCCCCAAAGAATCAACGGTCTTGCAGTCATGGCCGGATCAACTTCCCGCAATATAACGGTCAATGTTCAAGGCATAGCCGTCACGATCGAGGAATTTGGTCAATTCTTTGATCTCCTGGAAGGTTAGTTTTGCGCTGTACAACCGTGAAAAGTCACGGGTAGCCAATTTATTATTCACTTTTTCCCGATAATCGGAAATGCATGTCTTCAGATCATCCCGGTCCATGCCTTTCACTTTTTCTCTGAGGAGATTCTTTATGATATCAAGAAGGTTGTCCTCTGCCTTGGGGTCGTAGTGGGTGATGATGTCATCATACATTTTCTTAAAATGATTCCAGACCCAGGGGTCTCCCTGGTTGATCTTTCTGACCGACCCGTCATCCAAAGTGAATTTATGCCCTCTGGGTTCTTGCTTTTCATCGTGAATAACATCAATGCCGGACACGATTGCCATGCCCAGAATCCGCAGGGCTATATGATCAAGATCATTTTTCGGGAACAGGTCCGGCACATTCATCTCAAGGTCAGCGTCAATATGATAGGATGGGGATATTTCTTCATAATACTTTTTCCTGTTTTGCTTCATATCGCTGAGGAAACAGGCAGGCAAGGCCGCGGCATAATTCACCATCCAGATTCTGTTAGGGTCGTGGATGGTCGAATAATGGGGGTCGTGTTTCAGATTATATCTTGCACTGATGGCCTTAACGAAACTGCGGTAATTATTCTGCCCCGTTGTCTTGTCTTCGACCCCTAAGTTAATAATATTCCCATAGTTTTGCTGACGCATTTCGTTGAGCCTGGACTTGTCGAATTTCCAGAGGGCGGCTGAAAGTCTGAAGAGATGGTCAAACTGTTTGGTGATGAATTCGTCTTCGTTCCCCTGTTTTCTTCCGATTGTCTTCATTGCCTCAAAAATATCAATATGATTGATGCTATTTAATTCCTTGCGGCAGTAATCAAGAAACAAGGGAACGTGATCCTTTCCAAGATAATCTTCCGCCATATTGATGCCATTGTCCTGCTTGAACTTTGTGTAATCCAATGCAATGGATTCAGGCGTCATGGGATTATCCTTGTCCTCAGGCAAAACAATCCAATTGCCGTAACCAATTACAATTTGATTGGGGACCGACTCCAGGACATCAAAATTATCATTTGCCTCTTGATACATTCCTGATAGCTGTCCGCATGTGGTCCGCAGGGAATTCATAACCTTGGATGGGGGTGTGATATCTTTTGGCTTCTTACTGCCGAGGAAGCGAAGAATTTTATCGCAAAAATCCCTGGTAAACTCCAGCATCGTTTTTTCGCGAATCAATTCCAGTAGCTCTTTGACGTTCTCCTCCCAGTCGTGGACGGCCTTTTCCCGGGGCCCGCCGAAAAATGGAATGTATCTGGATTTTTTGGCTCTATCCAGTCTTTGCATTGAATCTGATTCTTTGTTTTCGACATCTTCCTCCCTTTGGTTGATATCCTGGGATATTTCGGTTATGCGGGATGCCACGATGCCGCTTGCAACATAAATCCAATCATCGAGGTCAGCCATGCTGAATGAAGGATTTCTTTCAAGTTCAGTAAACCTGGCATTCAGTTTCTCTTGCACCTTGTCGGCAAATCCCTGTCTGTCAAACAGAAGCGGCAGGTTGGCTTTCAGGTCATTTTTGGCATCATTCAATTTTTCCTCAAGCTGCCTGGGGAAGCTCTTCTCGGACATATCGGAGGGTTCTATCTCAACATCGATATTCGGTGGATTTGGAAAAAGCTTGTTCTTGATGCTGCTCGTCTTTTTAAAATTGAGCGAGGTTAACAGTAAATTTTCGACATCCTGCACAATCCTTTCATGCTCCTGGTCTTGAACGGCCTTATCACTCGTCTTATTTTCAATCTCCGAGATAGCAGCGCGACACAACCTGAGCGCATTGGCAAGGCTTTCTCTCTCATGCAGTTCCCTGGCGGGATAATACAGCGAACTGACACCGAAACTTGAATAGCGCGCGTATTTTCCATTCCATTCCTTAGGGTTCGCCGTGTTTATATGCTGCTTAAGATTGTCGGCAACGCTGGCAATGGGATCTCCCATGGTGCCGATGCCGAGGAAGATGGTGTTGGCGACCGTGGCGCAGAGCTTTCCCACATCAGAGATATTCTCACCATATTCGTTGCGACCGTCAACAAGATGAAAAAGGCTATATGGCGGAATCTTCACCTCTACTTCCCGACGGGCATATTTCATTTTGTAGGGAACAAAATCCTGGGTCCCATACATGATGCTTTCCATATTGTCCAGTTCGGTCAGGGCCGCATAAACATTGGGCCGGACCCGAAGTGCAAAGGCCTTGTTCCGGTAAATCCAGTCGAGCAGGAAAAACCCTTGTATATCCGCGTTCTGCATTTCATCCCGAAGGATCATGCCGACATCAAGAAAAGTCCCGCTTCCCGTACCGCCTGCAAGCGATCCACACACGTAAATATCAGTGCGGGACCTGTCCGAGAGCTCGAAGTTCGTTCGGGCGCCGGGTATCCTTTCCTTTGCCCGGGACATTTTTGATGGTAGCTCCGTCGAAGTGAGTTCCGTGGTCATGTCGTTCATTCGTTGAAGAAACGTGTTAATATGATTGAAAAAGGCCAGACGGCCGTTCTCACGCACAGCGCCGGCTCCGTCTGTTATCGACCCGATGGGCACCGGTTTGATGAACCATTTTTGGACAACCTCGCTGCTGTCAATAAACTGGGTGGGGTTTTCAACAATCAGATGAAGGAATTCATGTTCATCCAGAAATATTTCTTTCTCATGTACCACTGATCTCGATGAGGGCCTGGACTTGTCGGTATCGAGAAACAGCATTTTCACGCATGGGGGCACTACGCCGAAAGCATCAATGAAATAGCGTTTCAGATGTGTAACGATTTGTCCCCCTGCACCCCCTAATCCGATGATAATGGTTCTTTTTAAGACCGGGCTGTTTTCGATTGCCATGATTGCCTCCTCCTTCATAGTCCACTACGTATTAACAGGTCACTTTTTCTATCTTTATTTCGTGTTCCCTTGTGCGGCCATTTTCTTTGATCACAATTACGTATTTCTTTCTGAAGATAAGTTTTTGCGTATCCCCTTCCCGTAACGGTTTTCCATTAATCTGTGCTTCCCCTTTTATTACGGAAAAGATGACATAAGACCGGATACAGCAAATTTTCTTTGCAATAAGTACAAAACAATTTTTATTATCTGAGTCCCCGTGCTTTTTTGTTCGTACTGATATCGTGGCTGTTCTTACCAGTTCATCATCTTCATAGTGTTTGATTTTGTCTTTTCCTTTCATTTTTGCCCGTATACCGGAAATCAAGCATATACATGAACCGAGGATAAGAATCAGTATGATCCAGCAAATAGGACCGTCGCATATGGGTTTAATCGTAAATTTATACCAGGGGCTCTTAATGGAAAAAAGTCCCCCCAGCTTTTGTGTTCCCGCAAGTGTGTATCGATAATGGTAAGTACCGCTTTCCACGATATTGTTTCCTGTTTGATAAAGAACCTTACCCGTTTCGCCGGTTCCTTCCAACACTTTTTCAGTCACGGATTGGAAAGAATTGGATTCATGGTCATACCGTTGGAGTTGGTGGGTAATTACAGGCAATGCTTCAAACCCGGGGCAATTGGATTTGCCGGTATTAAGGGTTGCGCCAAAATTCAATGGAATATCCAAAAACGGTATCTTGTACTTTTCGGTCGCCACCATGTCCCACTTCACGAACGGTTCGACAAATTCAATGGTAACCGGGGGAGAACGACGGACGAACCACGGATCGATCTCTTCGCTGCTGGATTTGAATCGCTGGGCGATCAGTTCCATGGTTAACGTGGCGGGTTGCCCCTCCGACTCAAACAGTTTGAGCATTTCTTCGGGCACTTCGAGATAATACTGACCGCTGTTCGGGTCGGTATGAAAATCCGCATACACGTGCGAGTTTTCGAGATTGCCGCCTTTGGCGAGATGCGCCTTTATGGTGAAAGGTTGCTCGGAGACAACTTGGGATGTTCGTTTGTCGAAAATCCAGGCGCTCATGGTTGCTGATTCATTAAGATAATACTTATGTCGGAAACTAAAGCGGAGTTCAAGGGGCGTGACAATCTTGCTGAGCACTTCCGGTTTATTGCCATTGGCCAGTTCAACAGACCACATGCCTTCTCTTGGGTTCCGGACCACGATCAGATCAAAATACCGGTAGTCGCTGCTACGATAAATGGATTCTGCATGATCAACTGCCTCCGTTTTCGGCTTATTCATAATAATATCCGAAGAACGACACAGGACAGATCCATCGGTTGATCTTTTGCGTACAATCAACGTCATGGTTTCGACGCTATTGTCAACCTTGAACTGGTTAGAGCTCTCCTTCTCACCAAGGGAGGTAATCCCTTTTGCACTGCTCAGAATACTTACCGCGATCTTAAGGAGTTGATCCAGTCTTTCCGCATGGAAAAACCGATCAGGGGATTTGGCGATGAGATCTCTCATGAGAATCAGGCCTGTGAGATTTGGAGGGAGGATCACATCATTGCAGTATGTGTTACCCAGGACAACAGCATGAATATTGATCTTTTCGAGCGCCCCCCCGAGGATCTCCTTCATTTCCCTGAAGGCCCGTCGCGTATTTTTATCCGCGGGCTCGAGTTTCCCGTCACTGAGGATAATCACATGAGTGTCGGCCCCGGATTGCTTCAAAGGCGAGTTCGGGTCTTCCGACAGAAACTTGATTGCGGCACGGATATCAGAATAGTTTTCGCTGAAATCAACACCCTGGCGGACCTGGTTCTTGAATTTGATCCTGTCCTGGTCACTGCGAATATGGGTGGAAGCAATAAGATGGGCTTTTTTCCCGAAGGTAATGACCGAGATTCGGTCATTCTCCTCGGCCAGGTCAGCCAGGAGCATGGTGGCCTCACGTATGAGAACCTGTTCCTGGCCCTTGATGCTTTTGGAATTATCAATGCATACCACAAAATTCGCAGGTCGTTGTTTTTGAATGGCGGGTTTAGGAACCGCTGGTTTCTCGACCGGCGGCGGTTCCGTGCCACAGCCCGGAACCAGAACCAAAAAAAGGAAGAAAAATGAAAGCACGAGAGTATGGACGATTGAATCTCGCGATCTTTGAAGTTTAAATTCCCTACGCGGTGAAATTGTGAAGTCTGTATGACACTCCATTGCAATCCAAACCTCCACAGATTTTAAGGAACAATCGGCTCAATCTCTGGAAATTACTATACAAGATTTCACTTATTTGCAATAAAAAAACATCATCGGCTACATTATTCTCCCAATGAGCAATATGGCAAGCTGAAGCAGTAATGCGCTTTGAATTGAAAAGGTTGGGGCAAAGCGCATGGGATTGTCCTAAACAATCAACATCAAGAATTCGAAGTTGCTTTTTTCATTTTCAAAATTTCTTGATTTTGAACCCTAGAAGTGAGAAATTGAGTGCATCTTATTGTCGTCTAATGGGGAAAACCAGCCAACCGCGGCGATGAAACATACTGTTTCCCGGTGAATATTTTTTTGGGGAGGGAGATTCAGCCATGGCGCAAACGGAAATACCTTCAATTACCAAATTGATGCAGGACCTGACTCTCCGGGGCGAAAACAGCAGTGAAATAGTAACCCTGACAATAAATCACATCTTCGATGCAACACTGGCGGATATTGTAGCCCTCGCCATATTTACACCATCAACCGGGAGGCTCTTTATCAGGGCAGGCGTCAACATCGGTCAGAACCTTGTAGCCGGGATTCGAAAAGATATGGACCGCCGCCGCGCCAGGTCAACCTTCGATACTGACTGGAAAAGCGATTCGATTGTGATCGGTGCTGCTGGTTCAACCGATAGGGTTGACGATATTTCCGATTTTCTTGAACCCTGCGGGGACAGAGTGGTGGTCAATGAGCATACCACACTGATTCTTACGCGGTATTACCTCGACAGGCAACCGACGGAGAGTCATCAGGGATATATGGAATTGATGAAAAGCGTCCTGAAGGTCTTTTTTGACAAACTGGCTCTCCAGCGTAAAATGAGTTCACTGGTCTCCGACAGTCCGAGGGTGCTGTCATTTCTGGCCAATTTCAAGGGCGGCTTTGTGATTACGGATCAGGACGGCAGGATATCCCTCATTAATCAAAAAGCCAGGGCGATGTTTCATAAAGAGACGGAAGAACTCAATCAGCGCGAGGTCACCGCGCTTGATTGCAGCGAGCTCTCTGCCGCATATGAGCAGGCCTGTTTGACCGGTGAGAGTCTGGAACGAAGTGTGACCACCTCCCGGGCTGAATATTGCCGGGTTTTTGTCTCTCCAATTGAAGATATCAATGGTTACAAGGTCGGCTGGCTGCTGCTCATGAGTGATGCCACACAGGAAAACCGATTGCGCAGGATCATGATGCATGACCTGAAAAGCCAGCTTAATCCGATTCAGTCGCTCCTAAGGTATGCTCTGGGGATTGCCGAATCCATCCCGGACCCGAAAGAGACAGAAGCGAGTACAGGCAGAGGATTGCATGATACAATCAAACAAATCATCCTCAATTTCTCCCGTTATGCTGAACAGATAGATGACTTGAATTATCTCGAACACATGAAGCTGCGGCGCGAGGCACTTCAAAAAAGCACTGTGGATCTGGTTGAAATCATCGAAGCCCTGATCGACTCTTACGAAAAGCAAGCTAAAGAGAAGGGCATCGAGATAACATTCCGGCCGCCGGAAAATTGTCTATTGATGACTGACAAAAAGGCTATTTCCAGCGTGTTCCGAAATCTGATCTCCAACAGCGTTGAACATAATGAAGCACAGGGTAGCGGTTCGGTTACGGTCGAAATGAAAGAAGAAGGTGAAAATGTCATAGTCAGTGTTTCAAATACCGGCAAATTGTCCGAGGAAGTCAGAAAGACATTTAGAAAGGGAGAGCCTTTTTCCACCGGCGGGGTTCACGGATTCGGCCTGTATATGGCAAGGAAATTCGTACTTGAACATGGGGGAACTATTGAGGTAGATTCAGAAAAGCAAAATGGGGGAACTATCACAACATTTACCGTAAATCTGCCAGGGAGGATAAGAAAAGATGAACAGCCGGACGACGGAGACTAAACGCAGATTTCTGTGGGTTGACGACCATGCCGAGGACACAAATGAAAATGGATTGTCGCTCTATATCAAACATTTCAAGGAAGATTTCGAGGAAGTCTTTAGGGGCGCTGAAATCGAAATCATTACCGCAAAGAATGAAAATGAAGCGATTGATAAACTAAAAATCAGCGCCCGGACCGATGGCATTATTCTTGATTTGAATCTGGCCGGAACAGAAAGGGACGACTACCTGAACCTCTTGAAAACGCTTTGCATCGATCATCCGAATATCCCCATAATCGCCCTTACCAACATGAGCTTTCCTGATGTTATGAAGGGCGCCTTGAGTTCAGGCGCAAAAGCTATTTTTGACCGGTCCCGGTCCAAAGAGGAGGATGGGGAAATCTTTTCAGCGTACAAGCTGGTGGCCCGGGAAATGAAGAAACATCTCCCGGAAAAAATATAATCTTTGATTCTCTTCGTTCCGTCGAGTTGAGTTTGTAAAACAACTTCCCAATACGGACAAACTCAATCTTATCTATTCAGCATCCCAGAACACCTTTACCATAAATTATTGTTTTATAACAGTATTCATGGATTTCCCTATCACCCGGTATGGTTTTTGCTTAATCCTTCATCAAGTGTTGAAGGGTGAACCCTCACAGGGGGTATCAACAAACGAATTCCGGGAGGGGATTGATCATGAGGTTAAAACAGTTACAGCGCATTTTGCTGTCCCTGCTGATTGCCGCGATGATTTCGAGTGTTTCGGTAAGCCGTGCCGGCGATTTCAAAAGAAAGCACGATGAAAATGAATCAACTGTTCATGCGTCGGGCAGCCCACGAGAAATTCAAAGCAAAAAAGGCTTTCCGTTCTGCAAGGGGGTGAATTACGTTTCCTGGACAACAGGCGATTACCCATACACAACCGCGTGGAAAAGGCAAACGTACCGTGACTCACAGGGCATCACAAAGGCTGCCATCACCTCCAACAACCCCTTCAGGGGGGTTGGCTCCCTTGAACTGACCCTGAACATTCTCGGTAAGACCAAAACCCATCGAAACGGGGAGGTGTTTGTGGACTTGAGGTATATGCCGAGTTACGATGCGTTATATCCAATAAAAATAAGGAAGAATGCCGATGTCCGTCCTCTCGGCATCGATCTCTCGCGGAAAACTGTTGGCGCGGTGGTGTTTTGCGGGAAAGGAACAGGCGGGAATCGACTGGGCCCGAATGGAATCCAGTTGTTTATGAAAAGCGTGAAAATCAAGGATGGCAAAGAGGTATGGAGCGCCTTTTACGGCAACTGGCACAACATTTGGAGGGAAGAGAGAGATTCGAGGAACACGAGAAGTTCACGGTCGAAAGCGAGGCAGTTAGGCGATGTCCGGGAGTGTAAGTGGAGCTTTGTGAGCATGAGGGTCCCCGAATCCGCTGCAGGGGTAAAGGCGCCGCCGTACGGATACGCCGATTCGGACTTTGATCCGGGAAATGTGGCTCTCATCGGACTTAAATTCGGCCTCAACAGGAACAACACCGCTGATATCACAGGAAAGATATGGGTTGATAACCTCGGGTGGAAGGATATCGTGTGTAAAGGGGATGCTACGTTTGAATTCTGGAAGGTAAATCACCCCCACGGTGTCAAGATATGGGAATATTTCGGATCATCGCCTTCCTTTCCCATCAAATTCGATGAGGGGCTGATCTTTAAAAAATCCGGTATCTTTGTGTGTACCGGCAATAGTGTCTTTTTTGATTACGAGGATGTAGAGGACCCGGTCACGTCCCTTCAGCGGAACGGTTTCAACGCAGTAGCCATTGTAAACACGGAGTATATGGATAACGCAAATTCTACCGAAATCGGACCAGTTCAGCGAAAAAGCCACACGCCGCGGGAGATGACGGCCCTTATCAAAGAAATTCATTCGAAAGGCATGCGGGTGATGCTGAAACCGCATGTGGATCTGAAAAATGACGAATGGCGGGGGACCATCAGACCGCCTCAGAACGCCACTAAGGAGCAGAAAGACCAATGGTTTGATGCCTGGTTCAAAAGCTATACCCGGTTTATTACCGGATATGCCGAGATGGCTGAAGCCCACGGGGTAGAGATGCTTGCTATCGGGACAGAATTCAAGAGCCTGATCGGCAGGAAACACAGTGCAAGATGGAAAAAAGTGATCAGAAAGGTCCGGGATGTCTATTCGGGGCTGATTACATACGCTGCCAACTGGGACAATTACGAGAATGTGTGCCTGTGGGACATGGTGGATTTCGTAGGGATCGATGCCTATTTCCCCTCAGGCATGAAGCGAAACCCATCCCTTGAAGAACTCAAAATGGGCTGGTCGAACTTCACCTATAAGGGCAGGAAACGGAACTGGATCAGGGAACTTGAAAAATGGCAGGCAACAGTGGGTAAGCCGGTGCTTTTCACTGAAATCGGGTATCGGTCAACAGATTATTCAGCCCGAAGACCCTGGGAGTATAAGGAGCAAAGGTCCCGCAACCTGAGGCTCCAGGCAAGGTGCTACAGGGCCGTGCTGGAGGCATTCAGGGATAAGCCATGGTTCAAGGGCGTCTTTTTCTGGCTCTGGTCCCCGAAAATGGATGCGGGCGGCAAATTTGACACCGGGTTTACGCCGCAGGGAAAGTCCGCTCAATCGGTTTTTTCAACTTTCAGAGGCCGATGATCCGTAATGGGCATAGATTTATCTCGAATCGATTTATCCAGGGTTTGCGATCGGATCGAATCCGAGATTCGCGAGCGCGAGGCGGAGATAGAGCGTTCAGACCCCTGGGGATGTGAGATCGTAATTGCGGAAAAGGAAGCACTGCAAGCAGAAATAGCGTCCCGGAAAGCCAGATACAAACTGGACGACATGAATGATCGACTGGCATATATCTACCGGCGATATGGTGAACTGAGGATCACCAGGGACAACTGGGAAGATTATTTGATGGCTGTGTACAGCGATATGCATGACTATATAAAACGACGCGATTTCCTCGATCCGATGCTGGATCCTCCCGGCGTAGTCAGAAAGATGAAATATCTTACGGAAAGGGCAAACACAACGGAACGAATATGGGTCGAAAAGCTTGCGATATGGCATGGTAAACTGACCGCCACGGAGATAAGACCTGAATTTTTAAGCAACAATCAGCTGAATAAGGAACAGTTAACTTCAAAAAAGAGGGGAATCAAAATAGGCTTTGGAATAAGGTTGATGGAGGTTAGAAACGTGAAGATCTATAATTTGGCCAGAGCTGGAAAAAGAAAAGTAAAAAACCTGGTTCTCGTTGTATGCAACGAAGGCCCCAGTGTGATTGATTGCAGGAATGGAGAAATCCGCGAGATGGAGTCGGATGAATATCGAGTTTCAGATCTGCTTTTTAGGCGAAAGGGTCGAACTGGAATCATTCTCGGCATAGGTCAGGACAAAAACGGATTCGGCATAACGCCGGGGATATCTTCCATTACGGCTAACGGAAAGGTCTTTAAAGTGGTATTTGCCCTGGAAGGGCTGTGTGCGGCCACTATTCATTCTCAGAATAAAGATTGATTTTTTTCAGGCAGTTTTGTGGAACATTAGAATGGGGCGGGAGTTGTTTGTCAGGCCGGCACAATTCATATTAGACTTTAGTCTCATTGAAAACCGCTTCAGGCCACACGGATCCGAGGACATTAGCGCCGCCATTTGTTCTCATCTGAAAATTTCCCGAGAGGATCTTCTGCGAAAATAGGTGCTTAAGGAACCCAGGGCCTAATTGTCCTCTGTCAAGGGCTGACCCCATTCCCACACTACACGGTTTGCAAAATCTTTGATCCAATCTTTCACGTAGGTACGTTCTTTGACTGGTAAGGTATGCTTAGGGATGTGCTCTGTAGCAGACGGGCTGTTTTGCGGTTGCCCTCCTTGTCTTTCTCCTCGAGTTCCCGATAGGGAACAAGTAGGGGGTGTGTTTTTTTAGTGCTCTTAGCTCCCCAAATATACCCGGCCTTTATTTTCTGTGCCATCCAGGCTTCGTGAGAAGCTTCGGCCAGGATCTCCATCAGGGGCGCCTCCAACTGACCTTTCTTAATATGGTCATGGAAATCCGGTGTAACATGCAACTGCAACAGATCCTCGCCCGGCAATCGGCAACGCTGAGGTATCGGGTATGAACTACGCGGCTCATGCTTACTATAGAGTCCAGTGAACGGGCGCCATGCAGGTATTTCTCCACCCGGAGGAATGCGTTCACAACGGCGGCGCTGATAGCTGCCGCCTTAGTATCCGGGTCAATGATGTCCGGGTGGTAGCGCTCCAACGCCACCCGCAAAATGATCGCCCGGCGCACTAAATGGGCCAGGTCGTGGAGAGCAAGGTCCATGTAGGACACTTTTGTCTCTTCAGCATTTCCGGCGGTATTGTTGTGATGCGAAAGAGGTGGAAGGGGATTGGCCCCCTTGATGTTGACAAAGCCACGCCATCTGCTGATGAAATCGGGGCCCTTTGCATTTCGGAAATCACCCCCTTCTTTGCCTTTATGCTCTGATCGGTTGAATTCATCGAAGCACGAACATGTGCCGCCTGCAAATATGAAAATGGACTTTCCAAGAGGATGCGTCACACTCCCTTCGTTGAATTCGGCATCCTGCATCGGCGCGAGGAATTCTTTGAGCCACTTGAGATCGTTCACATCGAATTCGTCCCAGAAAACCAGCGGTATCCGGCCCTGAATCGTCTGGTCATGGACACTGTGGAATGCCTCCTGGAGATCATTTTCCGTCCGCAATTGAGAGAGATTGAATGTCAAGGCTACGCTGTTTTCCAGAACGGTTGAGGCCAGTTGCTTGATTGCAAATGATTTGCCGGACCCCGGGGGGCCGAATACGGCAATTGACAGTGGTTTGTTGTCTCGCGGGCTTTCCACATAAGTGCGGAACAACTTGTGGATTGCATTGATCCTTTCGATTTCTTCCCGGTCTGCAGTCAGATATTTTCCATACCGGGCCTTGGGAACAGCCTCCAAAGCCTGGTTTGGGCCATGGAGAACGATTTCGGCAGCTTTGGCCGCCACATACTCAAAACCCTCGCCCGTCAGGTCGCGAAGCAAGTCGGACCGGTTGCCCCGCCCCGCTGTATGCGTCTTGTCTATGGGCAAACCGTGGGGGAAAGAACCGGGCCAACTTTCCGGATAAGCGGAATAAAATCATGAGGATGGTTCCTTTTGATTAGGATCGGTTGGGTGAAGCGTTTTCTTGATCTTTGCAAATGCGGCGTCCGTATTGAAACTGTCCTGCGGCCCCGCTCCGTCTTCGTGATTTACCTGTATTGCGGATAATGCCCGGCCAAGGGCGATAAAAAGCGGGTAGTCCTCGGGCTGCAGCAGGTGGCGCACTATGGCGGCAGTAGCAATGGCCCCCTGTACCGAACATGTGCTCCGTTCGTCTGGACCTCCAGGTACCCTCGTGATGCTCGGGATCATATACAAAGCGCTCAAATCGGAGTCTTTCTGATCGTTCAAACTTCGAGTTTTTATATTTCAGCTTGTCACGCGTAAAGGCGGCTGCCCCGTCGTATCCGAAAAGGACAATCACTCGCCGGCATCGGCCAAGATCACTTCTGGAAATTCCGTCCTCGAATTCCCCGACGACTTCCTCAATGGTGCGGTCCCACGACAGGCCTTGAGAGATAGCAGCGCCTCGTTCCCGCAAGACGGAGGCATTTAAAACCACTGTCAAACGATCCGCGTTTTCATTCTTAAGAAGATTATTCCAGAGCGGAGATCTGTCAGGCGCAGTAGAGGTCTTGATTACGATATCCCCGGCCCTCCCTTGTTTCAACGCCTCAGGCCAGAGATCTTCCTGGTACCGAAAGGCGAGGGAAAGGTCATCCAGAACCAGGGCAACCGGATTTGCCGAATGGTTTTCCGGAATCAAAGGGGCACTTTCACTTTTTTTATCCTTTTTGCACGGATTACAGCCCAAAAACTCCTTTATCCGCCAGATTTTCTCCTTTGCCTTTGAACCGGGGCCTTTTCTTTCCAGGGACCAGATCTGATAGGCCTTGCTGATGAGGTAAGTTTTACCATCGGAATCCTCTTTCACTCTTTTGGTCCCATGTAAATTTATGTCGTCGGGGTCTAAATCACTACATGCCAGTGTAATGAGGTCTTCGAGATACCAGGCCCCGCCTTCTCGGTATTCCAAGACCGTGTCCGGCGGCAAATCATGGTGGCGAGCCGACGTTCCCGGATACTTCACCAGATTATAATCGCCAACCAAATCCCCCGCTACGATGACATTCTTCATGGCTTTTCCTCCTATAGTTTTTGAGCAAGTTCGCTTCAAGATCCTCAAGCCTTCAATTTCAGCAACAGGTTACAAAAAGGCGAACCTGCGGATTCCCTCCCGTAAAGCCCTGCTTGGGACATAGAAAAACACAAATGAACACGAACAACTACGCTAAAAGAGGTGGTCTCGTAAGAAAGGCCCAAATTTAGCCTCGTCGGCATGTGAAACCTCTTTTTGAATCGATATATCCAATTTCGTGCGGCTGAATCCGCACGCATAGAACTTCTCAATAGTGATGTACCGACAGTAAAATTTCATTCATATTTCAACGATCAGATCACTCTGCGAGCAGCGCCCAGTGAGTATGATTATTGTGGAAGACACACTTTTGTCCCACAAGCCGAGCATCTTACGTATCCCTCCCCGCCCTTTGCCATCTCCTCGATATCTGTCCAGAGGAACGTTGTCAGCTCGTTTCCGCATCTTGGACATTTGTATGTTTTGCCGGTCCATTTCGCAGTTGCCCCCGATTTCTTTTTGAAGGCGTCAAGTAATCCCATGAGTAACCCCCCCTTTTCTGAAATATTTTCTTTGACTTATCGATTCAGACAATTCAGCTCCAACATTATAACGGCCATTTCAACCCCTCATTATATATTGGTAAACACATTCCATCGGAAATCGCCCGCCTGCAAGTGGCCATATTAGGTTCAAGTCCCGGGCTTTCAAAACCGAGAGACTTTGCTTTTTCGTATGCTTCAAATGCTTCATAGAAATGCTTTGATTGAGCTAAACATATCCCGAAGAGATACCACACTTCAGCATACTCAGGATCGATATCAAGGGCCTCGCAGCACAAGACGTAACCCTCTTCATAATTCTTTTGTTTTGAGAGTATCCAAGCCTTGTTTCTTAGTACATCCGGCAGCACCAAGGGATCGACTTCCCCTGCCTGGTTCAAAACATCAACTGCCTCTTCAAACCGGCTCGCACTCGCCAATTCCATCCCTTTCTGCAAAAGCTCAACAGCCTCGGGTTTTGGCGCTTGTTTCCAGCGTCTGAGAGGTTCTCTTTTCATATTTCGAACTGCTTGGACTCGCAAGAGACGGGCTGCGTGAGAGCCGATTTTCTCTATCTCTTCAAAAACGGCATTGCGCATTTCTTCATTCCATCCCAGACGCGAAGACGCTTCGGATGATATCACATCCTCGGGAAGAGGCCACCGCCTCTTTAGTGTTTCAATTTGGCTTTTGCGGAGCGGTTTGGTTGGGTAAGGGCAACCTAAATTCTTCAGCGTGGCACGTGCGCGACCAAGCGAAGGCATCACGCATAAGGCAGTGGCCAAATGACGTGCCGCCTCACCTGTCTTTTGCGGCAAGACATAATTGGCGTATTCGAAAGCCATCATGATGTCTCCTTGTAATTCAACAGGCAGGTCAAAAGAAGAAAGTACCTTAATGATGTGGTTATTAACTATATAAGCCGAAAGTTCCGGGGACCACGAAAGCATGATTTCAAGCAGAAATCTGAGTTCTCCGGGTGTTCGAAGCTTGGTTTTCCCAAAAGGCCCCCTAACGGATGCACCATCAACTGACATAATATTCGCTTTTTTGAAGGCATCTATCAGTATTTCGTCAGCGGGATGATTCACTTGTTGGCATTGAAGTTTTGCTTTTTGGATTATACCTTCCCTTAATTCACTATATTCTCGGCGGTCTCTGATAATCTGGAACATTGTTATCTCCTCTCATGAAATTCTTTGTAGAATATCTACGCCCCCACGCCTGTACCCTAATGCAATCAAATCACCCTTGTCTTGGATTGCTGCGCAGACCATTGATTCCGGCAAGGGATATAACCAACTGTCTTTAAGATCAGGATTAGTTGTATCGACAACACGACAAAGGTCCTTTGATGGTTGTGAAAGCAGTGCCCAATTGCCGTCGCTTGTCATATCGTGTACCTTGACAGCTTCTGAGAACGCTCTTTTTGAAAAACAATGTCTTCCTTGGCCCCATATCTCGGCTATATAACGACCACCAGAGACTTCTCCGCACGAAATGAAATCGTTTGACGCTTCATTGAGAATAAAGCTGTTGTTTTTTCGAGGCGACTGCTCCTCTACTGGGCCTATGAGCGTAACACGGCCCATATTTTCCAGGTCTATGTCAACACACATGATACATCCTGAAGGAAACCTATTCATTCGAAGATTTATACCCACCACACGAAGTATATAGTTATTCAATAGCCTCATAGCGCCCGGGACCATCGCAAGCTTGTTTATTATGGATTTATTGTTGTGGACTGAAATCAGTTCTATCTTCTCCCTGAAAAATAAACATACCCATTGACCGTCTGGTGATATACTAACTAAAGTGCCCGGACCTGTGGGTATTTTGAATCTGCCGGATTTTTCGGTAAATTTCTCTTTATCAAAAATCTTCCAGCGTGAGGTACAGTCAACTGCAAGCGTAAATCGTCCACTCGAACAAACAGCCCAAATGGATTGCTCTGGCGCTTCACTTATCGTTTGGAAACGGGCTTGGTTCAATATCTCCTTTTCTACGGAGAGAACTTGCAGATGTCCATGTCCTCTTGCTATGAGCAGCTCTTTTGAATTTTCGAGGAAACGCAAAAAAACCGCATCCCCATGGTGTTTAGTAGCCGCATCTAAAAGGGTTTGAGTTTCAAAAATACGGCAAGCTTTATTCCCAATAGAGGCGACCAACAAATGACTACCGTCTCCAGACAGTACAAGCGCTGATATCTCCCCCTCTGCAGAAAAAGGAGTACCCAGCAACATGCCATCGATTGGGCTCCAGATATAGCAATTTCCTTCGATATCACCTGAAATAATGTGTTCTTCATTGAGAAAAGCAATTGCTGTTGGAGTAGCTTGATGGGTTAAAAACTCAATTTCTTCATAGTTCGTCGGCTTAAACAAAAACCGACGAAACCGACCCGAAGGCCGACATTTCAGATCCGAAGACCATACACGGCAAAGGCCATCTTTGCCGCTTGTGCTGATTTCATCTCCAATCATTGATACGCATAGATTTGTCACTCCATCGCTATGAATACGGGGCGACTTCTCTAAAATTCCGTTACCGCTTGCCCAGAAAGAACAGATTCCATCCCCTTGTGCTGCAATAACACTAAGGCCCTTGCGTGAAATTGCTATTTTTCGGACAACCGCACCGGGAATCTCTTTACGCCAGCGAAATTTAAAGCCGGGCTTTTCACCGGAGATATCCAAGACCGCCACTTCCCCACCATAGTCAGAAGAACCTCCTATGCCAAGCCATTCATCATTGAGCGTCGGTGCAAATCGAATTGACGAGACCCTTAGTCCCTCACATATTAATTCGCCTACCTTTCTTTTGGGCTTAATTTCCCAGAGTGAACATACACTACCATTATCATCATTGAAATACTCGGAGCAGGCTATTTTATTTCCGTCCGGTGATAAGGCTATGGCTGTAAATGTACTTTTGGGGCTGCACGGAAGAAAGAAAATTTCACGCCTTGATTTGACCTCATATACCCGAATAGAGCCGGTACAAACTGCAAATCTCCCGCCGGAATCGGAAATTGATGAGTCAATTGGCGGATTTTCACAGGGAAATGATATCCCCCCAACGACACCGCTTTCTCGGTATATTACCCTTAGCCACGGTCGCCGTTCAAGGCCACTTCTCCAGAGTTGCTCAGCAATCTCCCGCTGGGCAGTTCCATGCGGCTGGTTCGCTGCTTGTTGAAATGTCAATTCAGGATAGAGATGCAGGGTGTGACTTTCCGTTTTCACGAAACGATCGAACTGACCAATTGTGGTTTGGAGTCTCCGCACAGATTTACCACTCATTTTGTTCTGTGCAGTTTCATAGTCATTCAGCAAGTCCACAGTCATCCCTGCCATACACTTGGCTTCTATGAACCCGAGGTCACATAACGTATCTTTCAGGGTTTCCCATTCTCCAGCTTCCACGAGATGATAGGGCAGTTCGGCAATTTTACGGCGATTGGGCTGATAATTATCTTTAGATCCATTCTCTTCGATGAATTGGTTCATCTCCCACAATGGAAGTTCACAAAAGTAGTCAGCCAGCAGTATGTTCCAAACCTCCGTTGTTTGTTTGGGATGTTTATCCTCTGTCTCAGAAACATAACGTTCCAGTGAAGCTTCCTTGAAACTCTCATAAAAGAAATCAAATCGCCCATCCCGTCTGGCAAGGAAAGGCCGGACCTGACGAAGAAAGAGGTAAACAGTATCCGATGCAGCTTCTCTGTTTTTATTGCTGTTTTTCATGTTAAGTGCCTGCATAAGAAGACTGGTCAATTCGTCGCCGGAAAGGCCGTGCCGTGCATGGGCAAGCAACCCAAAAATAAGGGGAACTGCCTGCTTGGGATTGATGGGGGAATATGCAGGATCACCCTCCAACCGCCTTAACACACCAACAAAGGCCGAAAGGGGATTATCCCCAAAATCAGCCTTTATTTTTTTAGCAAGGTTGGCGAAAGAGCCAAATACACGCAGTTCCGACAGCATAATTTTGAGGTAAAGGGGGTTTTGCGCAGCAGGCAAACGTATCAAGGCGTCGATATGCTGTTTATCCAGTTCCTTGAGATACTGGGAGAGATGTTCCCTTATGAGCCTTTTGCGATCGTCCTTATTATCGAAAGGCTTCACTTCTTCTAATACTATCCCGGGGTCTTTCCTGAAACTCTCATAAACCGCATTGCCATTTTTTCCCCCGCTCTTAAAGCTGACAATCAGTCGGATATGGCTGGGTAAATCCCTTGGCAACCAAGCTAAATCAGACAATCCTGTTTCAAGCTGGTTGAGGGCATCTATGACAATGATGGTTTTTCCCTTTTCATGGATATTTCTTAGTAGCTCTAGCGCCAGGTTTCGCAACTTCAAAGGATCGTCCGGTATCTCCCCGTCCAGTTTTCCAGCGACCTCCTTTATCTCTCTCAGCAACAACCGCAAAAGATCATGAACAGTGTTGGATCTGTCGCTGGCGCCGATAAATCGAAAGTGAATGGAGTCAGATAATCCATTGGAACTATTTCCTATTTGGTCTCTATAATAGTTGACCCAGTTTGCCAGCAAGGCGGATTTTCCTGAACCAGCTTCCGCAGTCAACACGAACAGTCTTTTGTTTGAGCTACCCTTGGCGAATTCATCAAGCGTATTGAAATCACCCGTTCGTTTGATAAATCCTTCGCTGTTGATGAAAACAAACTGCTCCTGTTGATCAATTTCATTCTGGAGGTCATCCTGGTCGTCAGTCTCTTGGTGATTCTTAAAGCGATCTCCGATCGCCTGCTTCAGGTCTTTTAGAATAGCTTCATCCAGTTTCTTGCCTTCGCAACTGAAGTTGCCCAGCCTACCTTTGGTTAGATCATCATTGAATATTTCCGCTTTCTTACGAGCAGGATTAGATACCTTAGACCCGTGAGTTCTCACTTTTGCACATTTCCACCAATCATTTTTCCATTTTTTAATATTCTGCGGATCTAATGAAGGACATTGGAGGGGAATGCTTAACTCGGGAGTTGATCTATATCGGTCCCAATTTGCTTGATAATGCCGCACAGGGCGACCGGTATCAGGTATGACGTTCTCACGCCAGTCTTGAAGTAATACATCTGCCTTTTTACGTTCACACAGGTTCTCTATCAAATTGTTAGTGTAAGTTTGACGTATCAAGGGGGGAGTCTGTGAAAGATTTTTCAGATAAGAGGGTTCACGTAGGTAAAAAAAAGCATGTTCTACGTGTTTATAATATTCTACAGGTTTATCAGGATCACGCGGCGCATGGCCGTGGAGAGGACAAATTAATGCGTGAAGGATTTCCATCTCGGTTATAGATGCCTCTCCCACACAGGTTCTTAACTCGGGAAAGGACTGAAACGTATTAGACGAAATTTCTCCGACCTTTGGTACCCAACCCCGCCGCTGTCCAAGGAGGCAGACAAAGAACGGGCGACAGTCATCGATCCTTTTGAGGCAGATATCTACCACACTCTTGTTCTGAATGGCATCGGCCTCGGTGACGCCCCATCGCAGGTCAATATCGACCATGTGAAGCTTTCTTCTCTCACACCATTCTGAAAGTTCTGGGAAGACACGTTTTATGAGAAAATCTCGTTCAGCGTGCATATCATTGAACGTACTGCTAATGAATATGTAAACCTTTTCCCATTTTACCGGTCTATTGACATTTTGCATGGTCTGGCCTTCCTTACGTGTAAAATTCAGTCTTTCAGTGCAAATGGGACGATCATGGGATTGCTGCGAAGGTGCATGTAGTTCAGCAATTTCCAAGGGTCAGTGGATTCTGTTACACAGCCAGGAACCTCCATAGGAATACGCTCACTACGGCAGAGGGGTGCATCCGCTGTTTCTGACGGATATGGTAAGACATGGCATATGACTTTTATGATTGTAGTGAACGGTCATTTTTCAGAAGCAAAAACAGTGAATATTCAGTTTATAGGGTTGCATTTTCCCTTTGAGAAATGACTTTGTCAGAGACTCCGGATGCTCCCACGGGCAGAGATGATAGATGCCGTCTTAATCCTCAGATCGTGGAGAACAGAGTTGTAGCCATCCAGACCAAGAATGAGACACACTGGATGAATTTCCTCTACCCATCAGATAGATTTGCCACATTGCCATCAGTTTAAAAATAACTGTACGAACTTCCAGAAGTATCCTCCAAATATAACCATGAGTATCAACTAATAAAGCAAAAGTATCCCAATTAGACTTCGCGGTGGTTCTAAGATAACGAGTAGAAGCTCATATTGGTCTTTACGCCTGAAAAGATTTATCTTGGCACTTCTATACCAAGCTAAGAAGGTGATTAGTGCAGCAAACAATAAGTAGCACGCTCTTGTTTCTCTAGACGTTTGTTCAAATGGCACTTTGGAAGCAAGCCATATGAAGGTAAGAAAAACTACAGGCAGTAGCAATAAGGAGATACAACCAGCGCGCCGACTCATGCTTGAAATGAAACCCGAAATGTAGAAAGCATACAATCCCGAGAAAGCAAACGCTATCCCAACCGTCTCAAATCTCCAATCAACCATTAGTTCAGTCTCCTCTCCATTCAGTCAATTACTTTCAGCCTTCAAGTCATTAAAGGTGGAACTAACGAAAATTCGAAAGGTTTTGCCCGCTCTTGATACTGTGGAGTCACCCATAGCTCAATTCCTCATCTCAAGTCTACATCAGCCAGGTAACTTCCCAGCTAATGTGCACCCGGGGTACCCTAGATAAATTTAGATTGAAATATCGATATTTTCATAGATTCGTCGCTCCAATATAAAGCAGCAGATGTATTTCCACTTTGCCTACCCGATGAGTACCAAAGTTGAGTTTCAGATTTTAATGACAGTTGACAACACATACAGCAAAAAACATACCAGTTGAATTTTGCGGTAGTTCCGGTATCAAGCAAGGCATAATCATCAAAGGAATGAGGCAGAGTTCAGAACGGCACCTCATGTTACACCCTCTCATCCGGCGCTCCCTTCAAAAGCCCCAGCAACCTCTCTGTTGCAGCCTCAAAATAGGCGTGCGAGTATGGCACACAGTTGTACCTCGGCAAATCTCCGATCGTTTTTCAAAGCCATGTAAGTTTGGCCGCATAGAGGCGCAAAATACGCAAGATTAAAATTTGAAGATTTATGAGAACCTTAATCAAATGCACAAATCCGCGTCCTATTTCTCTCTCATCACGTTCTCAATCTCTTTGAAAATCGCGGAAAGCGCCTGTTTGAAGGCCTCGGACATCTCCACGGCCCAATATTGTTCCGCTCCCTTGAAATCGTTATCGAGCACGCCCAGCAGATAGCCGATTTTCCCTTTTAGCCCGGATATTTCATCAGACAATTTCTGACTATAGAAAAGCAATTGGTTTCTGCACAGCATTTCAAGATCCTGGAAACGGAGACTCAATGATATGCGGTCAGGTTCGGGAGCGCTCCCGTCGGTCTTATGGCTCTCAAGAATAAGTTGCAGCGTGAATTGAATGGCGTTGACAACCTCATGGACTCGTTTCAGATGCTTCAGGCACTGGGCCCTGTGAAGCATGATGTCTTTTTCGGAGACCGGGCTTTCACCGGTCACAGTGCTTTGACCGTCCATATCGAGTACGGCCTGAAGGTGTCGTACTGTCAAAGGGTCGGCCCTGAACATATCATTAAGCCGCCCGAGAACAGTTTTTAAATGTCTGACATTGCCCGGCAACGGGTACGATTGAAGCGCTGTTACAATTTCACGCGGCAAAACTCTGTGTTTGTCCTGGGTCGCCTTTTTCCAGAAATGGTCTGCAAGAAGAGGCACATCATCAGGATGGTCCCGAAGTGAGGGCGTATTGATAAACAATATGGCTAAACGATAGTAAAGGTCTTCCCGGAATTTTCCGTTCCGGACCATGGAGAACAGGTCCTGGTTGGTCGCGGCAATGACGCGGGCATTGACCTCAATTTCCCTGGTGTCCCCCACACGCCTGATCTTCTTTTCTTCCAGTGCGCGTAGGATCTTCACCTGATGCTCAGCATGGAGGTCCCCTATTTCGTCAAGAAAAAGGGTTCCGTTACCCGCAACTTCCCAAAGTCCTTTTTTGTCTTGTATAGCATCCGTAAAAGCACCTTTTTTATGTCCGAAAAGCTCCGATTCAAATAAGTTCCGGGGTATTCCGCCGCAATTTACAGGAATGAACTGACTAGAACTTCTGAGACTGTTTCCGTGAATTTCCCTGGAAACGATTTCCTTTCCGGTCCCGGTGTCCCCGATAATCAAGACGGGGTTATGGCTCTTTGCCGCGAGTGAGATCAAAACTCGAACAAAAACGGTCTGATCCGATTCGCCCACATAACTATCAGCCAGATCAGAGGGAACTGAGCATTTTTTCAACAGTTCTTGAACAACCCATGAAGATGTTCTCAGGTCAGATGAACTGGCGGGCTCTTGCGCTTTTTTCACCTTCCGCGTTTCGTATCGTCTGTTTGTTGTTTCACTGCCTGCTTTTTCCCACAGGTCATCAAAAAGCATCTCTTCTATCCCGATAATGTAAAAAGCTTGCTCCTTTTTATCCGATGCCCTCACAAGAAACTCCCTGACGCTTCTTTTGGCCTGTCCGGATGCACTATAGTCGCCATCGATGATGGGGACTCGATCATTTCCCCTGTCAAGGAGGTAACTGCCCAAATCTTTTTTCTTATGCTTTTGCCCCAAATCAAGGATCAGGTCGGTAAACTTACGGAATCTTTCAAGGGCTTCTAAAGGCACAAGGTAGGCAACCGGCAGATCGTCATCTTTAGCCTTCTCAAATTCCTGCGGCCTTTCTCCCTCCAACGAACTGTGCTCAGGTTCGGACCCCGGCGGGTCGGCCATAAATTTCAATGCTTTTATTTCCATATACATTTCCCTCCGGCTTCAACAGCGGTCAATGGATCAGATGGGCAATAAGGAGTGGGAAGCCACTCCCTGTATAGGGCCATTATAGTGTATGTGATTGGGCCGGGTTAGAAAATATCAAAGGCCAGCATAGAGTTCAATCATTAAATGGGCAATCCGGTATTCCGTACGTTCCTACACGGAACGAGGGAACGAGGGCGACAAATTGAAAATTTGAGCAGCTTGGCATATCACCGCTATTGAGTCGCCTGCAGTTCCTCTCGAACAACCCGACGAAGGACCTCTTCGAGGGACTGCTCCTGACGCTCCATGTATGTGCGGAGGGCGTCATTGAGCATCGACTGGTGATTGCCTCCGCCCTGTTCCTCTACCTTGGAACGGAACCAATCGACAATGTCACGGTCAAGTCGAATGGTGATCCGAACTTTCTTTCCAGTGGAAGGTGTAAGCAACCGGAAGGTCGTCCTTTGCCTCCTCAAATCCCTGCGGTCTTCTCTGTGAAAAGGAGCGGTTGTGGGAAAGGGCGAGTTCCGGATTGAGTTGTCGATAAAGCCGGAAATGGCGTGCAAGTCAACTCAACCATGAAAACCATCAATCATGTTGACAGTCGTAACCGTTTGTTTTTCCTCGATTGTTTCCACCCTGTCTTGTTTGGCACAATCCCTGCTGGAGGTAGATTCAGAGGGTAAGATTTCAAGTTTACCTCTGACAGTGAATGAGGTGCAAATCAGTAAAAACCTTGTGGACCCGAACAGAAGGAATAATCCATGGCAAAAAAGATCTATCATGTGAATGAACCGAATGAATACCGGCAGGCCGGTCCGGACGATCTCATAGCGCTATTGCCCGCACCCGGAGAAAACCCACTGTTCTTGGCCAAATGGGCGATCGAAATACTGGCGGCCGGAATCGTCCACTATGAATTCATCCACTTATCAGGTCCAACCGGATCCGCCAAATCGTCGTTGCTTGAGGCCCTTTATCTCGTGCCCGGGAACTTTCAAGGGATCTGCAAAGGGATTGAAGTTGAGGTCCGGCCCCTCCGTCTTTATCCGGTTGAAATGGCAACCTTCGAGGCCCCCGGCGAGCTCTATTATCGTCGGGCTCTGAAAGGTGGTACGACCTTTGACGAAAAGAGCAGGCTTGTTGTGGCCCTGGAGGACGCTTCAAAGGCAAACGGGGACGCTTACCCGCTTATCTGGCTGCGTGAGATGGGGAGGGTCCATTCATCGAGCGTTCATGGCGGGCTCTTAAACCTTATGACAAAAGGAGATATCGTTCTTCCGGATGGGTCCCGGATTGACGGCCGAAAGATCGCCTGGGTCGCGGACAGCAACTACCAGGCCGGGCAGGATTCAGACCATACCCTCGTAACCCTGGATGACGCGCTCAATCGTCGTTTCTCCGTAAACCTGACATTAGACTACCTGAACCCCGAGCAGGAGTTCCAGGCCCTTCAGCATATTCTCAACAAGGAAAATGAACGATGGAAATTGACAATGATCTCATCATGAAAGTTGTGCAATTGGGACACGCCGTGCGTCGGCGCCGCTCAGAGGGAGTCCTTCAATCGGTGGCGCCCCCCACCCTGTACGGCTATCTAACCATGTTGCGGATGTGCGGCGCCCTTCCGCACCTGAGCCCGCAACAAGTGGCCCTGAGCACCCTGCTCGGCAGCGCGAGCATGGAAGACCGCAAACATGCCATGAGCGTATTAGACGAGGTCTTCGGGCCTCGGATTTCCCTGGAAGATGTCCCTGTGATACAAGCCCTTTCCCCTCCGGATTATAGCGGGGTTGAGGACCCGGTCCAGCGTGTCTCTGACGCCGTTTCAATCAATGATTTCCGAGAGCCCGAGCATGGCGGATTGATCATGATGGATGAAACCCGTGTCATTGGACTGGTTCCGGTTGAGTTTGCGGGGACCGCGGATCGACATGAGGTCTCAACAACAATGGGGGGAGAGCAAACGGTGGGTGAGATCTTTGACAGGGTCATTGCGCTCTCGAATGATTTCACTGCCTGTGAAAAACTATTGTATGAGGCGTGGCCCATCACGCTCGCCCTCAAGAAAAACCTCTATCCGGGTATCCGGCAAACGCTCGAAACCAGCCGCCTCCGGACCAGCGGTACGCTCGATCCAGGAAGGCTGGCCCTGGCGGATGTCAGCCCCGCCATCTACAGACGCTGCCGTACGCGGGAAAGGTCTGATCCAAAGGGTTCTCCCCTCCTAATTATCGCATGTGACGGGTCAGGATCACTGAACCGCGACCAGATGAAAATGGTCAAAATCCTGACCGCGGCATTTCTGCAATCCACGGCTGAAAGCAAAATGCGGATATTGGCCGGGCTTTACCACAGCGGCCATGTCCGGAAAGGCATCAGCGGGCCGCTCGTTCAATGGATTTATCACCCTCAAAAGACAACGGCCGTCAGTTCCGACGATGCGGTAAGAGCGCTTATATCGCTGCCCGAGACCGGGACGGGAGTTCAGTCGGACGCCCTGTCCCTTCTATTCATCATGAATGAGGCCAAACGGCTGGCAGGGGATAATATGATCTATCTGATCCTGATTAGCGATGCGGCCTGGAATAGGAGCTTTTACACTGAAGAAGACGGCGAGGAAGAAGTTTGCGCCTGTTTTCAGGGAGCGTATGAGAGGTTGTCGGGGAAGCTCCACACCACCCTCGTTGCCGTAGGCATTTCCGGGGATACGGGCCTGGAAGAACATGTGGATACCGTAATCAGTGTACCTGATGACGAGTTGAAAGATTACGCGGCCGTGGCGGAAAAGGTCGGCGTTTATGTGGCGGCCTGCATAAGGGAGAGGTGTAAGTTTTGAACCGGTAAACACCGGAAACGGTTATTTTAGGGAGGTTTGTCATGTTATGGAAAGAAATGAAAAAGCGAATCGAAACCGCGACGAAGAATTGGGAAATCATGAGATATGACCTTTCTCTCAGGGAAAAAGAGGACCGAAAGTTCCTGTCCGGCAGCTACCTGGTCCTCAGTAATCGTGCAGGACAGGTTGAGTTGAAGCAACTCGATCGAGACCCAAAGAAGATTACTTACGCAAACCCATTTCTCTTGAAAGAGGACGGTAATAAAGGGTTTGTCCGTTTGTGTCAAGAACTGAGGCGACTTGAGGCCCGAAGCAAACAGTTTCAGGGACAGGTCGGCAAAACGGACCTGACGCATCAGGTTGAAGACCTTAAAACACAATTTGAAGCGCTTGATGCTTCCTCTTTGGACTTTGAAGACAATCTTCGCGTGGAGCTTCGGTTTCCAACAGTCAGGATGAGTACCATTCAGGAATTGAAGAAACATCCGCTTGCGGACCCGAGAACGGAGATACGTGAGTTCAGCATCAGGGTTGTTGTGAGCTGGGAATGATAGTGATGGGTAGAAAACAGGGAGAAAAAAATGATTACAAGAACTACTATTTTGGCAATAATAGCATTATTTACAGCGGGATGTGGAGTGCAAAAAAATCAACAGGCGCTCGAAGCGGAATCAGTGGTGGAATTTACGCCGCCGGTTAAAAAAACACACCGGAAATCGGCAAGCCGGGCTTCCTCGAAGAAACCTTCCTGGGATCTCAAAATAGCGGAAAAGGCGGAACAAAGGAGAACCTTCTCCGCCGGAAAATCAATTTCCAGGGCGATGCGGATGACGGCGAATTCAAGATATTCTTCGAAAAGATCACGCCGAAAAAAAATGAGGCACGCAACAAATGCGTCCAAAAAGCAGTCCGGGCGGCATGGTTTTTCCCGTAGTCCTCGGAAAATATGGATACCCAAACAATTTCATACTGAAGAATATGACAGGATTTATGAATCGGAATTCTTGGATCCTCGCGGCAATCCGTTATCTACCTTTTCTATAGACGTTGATACAGCGTCTTACAGCAATGTTAGAAGATTCATTACAGACTCAAAACTCCCACCGAAAGACGCTGTAAGAATTGAGGAATTCATCAATTACTTTGACTATGATTATCCCCCACCAGAAGACAAACATCCTTTTTCTACCACTATCGAACTATCCATATGTCCGTGGAATATAGATCATACTTTAGTGCATATAGGCTTGCAGGCAAAGGATATCGGGATTGAAAATCTGCCGCCATGCAACCTGGTCTTTCTCATAGACATATCCGGATCTATGGCTAAGCCGAACAAGCTGCCTTTGGTCAAGAAATCACTCAGATTGATGGTGGAAAAACTGAGGAAAAATGATACAGTTTCGATTGTTGTATATGCAGATACAGCAAGTGTCTTACTTCCGGCAACCCCCGGAGATGATAAATCAACTATATTACGCACAGTGAATACTCTATACGCAGACGGTTCCACCGCGGGCGGGGAAGGAATCAGGCTGGGGTATTCAACTGCAAAGAATAATTTCATAGAGGGGGGAAATAACCGAATTGTTCTCGCTACGGATGGGGATTTTAATGTCGGGATATCCAGTGATGCCGAACTGGTGCGGCTGATTGAAAAAAAGCGTAACGAGGGTGTATTTTTGACTATCCTCGGATTCGGAATGGGAAATGTGAAATTCTCAAAGCTGGAAAAAATTGCAGGTAAAGGCAATGGGAATTTTATGTACATTGATAACCTCCGAGAAGCAAAGAAGGCGCTGGTGAGCGAGTTCGGAGGGACCCTTCTAACCGTTGCCAAGGATGTGAAAATCAGGATTGAATTCAATCCTTTGAGGGTGAAAGGATATCGGCTTATCGGGTATGAAAACCGGGTACTGACAAAAGAGGATTTTGCCGATGATACCAAAGATGCGGGTGAACTCGGTTCAGGCCATTCTATTACAGCGCTTTATGAGGTGATGCCAACTACTTTCAAACAAGAAACGCGTAAGACGCCGCCTTTAAGATACCAGGATATAATCCTTTCTCAATCAAGCCAAACCAATGAAATTATGATGATGCGAATAAGGTATAAAAAACCGGATGGAAAAGGAAGTGTCCTGATAGCGCGGCCTATTCTTGATGAACCTGTCGCTCTTGATGAGGCTTCGGACAATTTCGAATTCTCTGCCGCCGTTGCCGAATTTGGTTTATTATTGCGGAATTCAAAATTTAAAGGCCAGACAACGTATGAACAGGTTCTGCAATTAGCCAAAGCGTCAAAGGGCGAAGACTCAAAGGGCTACCGGGCAGAGTTTATTCGATTGGTTGAGACGGTTGAATTATTAGAAAAGAGCAAAGAGGGCTTTTCCGCTACAAAATGAAAAGCTCTTGTACAGAAATGACGGGATAGGATCCGGATGGTATCGTGAACTATAGCATAATTGGAGAGTTGTTCCATGTATCAATTTAATGTCAAACGGACCATCATGAAGGCTCTGCTATACGTTCGCGAAAAGGTGGAGTTTAGCCGTCCGCCACTGTGTACTGTCGGAAAACCGACTGATACGATAAACAATTCCTTCCCGCAAAATCGAACGAGTGCAGCCGTTTCTTGTTCTGATAGGCGCGAATTTGTCCGCAGGGCACGACAACCTCGGGAAAATGCCGTTGAAACCATACCCGAGGGGGATAGGTCCGACGAAAAAAGGCTGCCCTCAAATGAAACATCTGATATTTCAGGAAGCATTGTGTTCGATAGAAATAACGACAGTGTTCGATTTGCAGCCGGATTCCTTGAAAAATTATGCTTTTTGAAACTGAAAGAACGGCTGTTGACTATGGCGGACAAGGGCAAAATTCGAGGCTTTATGAAGCCGCGATCCGCCGATGGTTCCGTTTCTCCGAACAAGGGCTTTAATCGGAAGGCTGCGGGATGGAGTATTGTAGATCGACTGCTTGAGAGAGAAGGTCTGCCCCCGCCGGTCAGGGACAGATTCCGGAAGGGGTTCGAAAAGTGCTGCAATGATAGTAATTCTTTCGTTCCGACCGAATCAGACCCAGGCCTCGTCCTGGCAGCCCTGGCGATCGAGGGAAACGGAATGGAATTCCACCCAAAAGCGTTTAAAGAAACATTAGACTTTAGCGAGCTCGAGTATTACGAAAAAACATATCAAGAAACCATACGAGATATTAAACGGATTTACCGCGATATTGTCTTATATGAAAGGGGGATCAAGGAGAAACGCTCCGAAGCAAAGATCAATAAGATCCCGAAGCCGGAATTGCGGTATGAGATTGTTGTTGAGTACTTGTCTGATCACCTGCTCCCGGTCTCGATGATCTCTGAAACAGGCGGTGTTTACACGATCAGCATAAACCGGAATTTCGTCCTGTTCATGCATGAATTACGGGGTTCGGGCCTTGGGGGCCCTGGTGGGGACATTTATGAGGGCCCGACATTTGAGCCTATATATGAAGACGACGAGCCGCATGAAGCCCCCGCCCCCCAGATACGACTGGGAAACCTTTATGAGTCTATACTGTATGCCGTGGCCATTAACGATATCAGGGGGAATTTCATTTTTGAAAACGGATCCGTGATATTGAATATGGACAGAAACAGAGTGCAACGCGAATGGGGGCGGACCTACCGGTTTGTCAACACTGTCGCCATCTCGTATTTCTGGTTGGCCATGGTCCAGGGCATGACCCGGTTCGACTATCCGGAAGCGGAAAATTTCATTAGGAAGAATCCAGGTTTTTTCTGCGGCCTGGAAAACAAACATCAGGATATCCTCCTCGAAATCCTCGGAAAGCTCTCAATTTCAATGACCTTTAATTTCGATGTCGATACCCCTGAGATTATTTCGAGGGTTCCCATTCCAACGCCCGCTGCCCTGTTCCTCCTGTTGCGGGATGGCGGCATGACTTCAGGAGAAATTGCCAGACGACTCAAGTGGAGCGACTTGGATATGTTCATGCATGCGATAACGCGAAAACTATTGGAACTCATTGACTACGGCGTGATAAAAGCGACCAAGGTGAAAAGCAAGGTCGTGGGACTTTCGGAATTCAAACAGCACTTCAGAGCGAACAAAGAACGGGTCTTTTATGAAAGGCTCCCCATGCCGGAAAAACACAGGAATAAAGTGCAGGGGATCCTGGACGAGCTTGAGCAGTCCGTGGGGCCGTCCGGATTTGCAAAGGCGAAAGCAAAGATAAAGATAAACAGACTTTTTGAGCCGGATCGGATCAAAGCCGCTGCAGGGAGAAGCGCCGCGCAAAAAGTACGGAAAGCCGCAGGCAAACCGGGGTTGGTCAGGGTTATCCCGACGTATTGACTGCGGGACGAGAGGTTTTACAAAAACCGCGACCGGTTCCCCTCCGAGTAGGAATACATTCCCCCATGTTAATCATGAAGCGACTGATTCCATCCCTCGATCATTGAATATACGCGCTTCCGGGAAAGCAGCTTTCCCAAAAGAGCAATCCCCGTCACTCCCGACATTTCGCCATGGGCAACAAGCGCTTTTGTTGCGGCAATTACCTTGTCTAAGTTTACTTTTTGCCCTGAGTTAAAAAACATCTCTTGCAAGTGAATCTCGACGAGCGCTTCTCCTGAACCACCCGGGATTTGGCCAAAATACATTTGGGCCTGCCTGAAATGGAATTCGGCCCCATGCCATTGCTGGTTGGGGATATGTGTGTCCATAGCCAGTTTTAAATGCCTTCTCCCTTTTGATTGTAGGACGTCAATCACCTCGAAATCAAGGATTTTAAGTCTATCATACTTTGTGACGCAGTCTTTTTGGTCCCATCGGAAAGTTCTCTTTTGGGTGGATAGAATTGCAGCAGAATTAGCATTATTTTTGAGGAAGGTAGGCAAATTCATAAGACTTCAGTCCAGCAATTCCCGCCCATCCCATTACCGAGTCCATATTTTAACATTTTTTAAAAACGAGCGCTGTCCTCAGAAAACGTTGCTAAAAATTACTCGAGATTCTTTAATCGGGCAATCAATTTTTGAAGAAGCGGCAGTAGAAAACGAGGCATAAAACCAAGTCCATATGATTTACCGCACAGTTGTCCCTTATTGGCAAATACCAATTTTTCTGGAATTGACGCTTTTTGTATATTTGGATCATGCGTATTGAATTCACCCGCCATCATACAAAATGATCGGAGGTCGGAATCTTATCCCGTAAAAGAGAGCTTCGTAAAGCATCCTCATCGATTTGAACGCAAAATCTCTAAACAGGGACCGCATACGATCCCACAGTTCTCTTTTGCTACCGAGCTTATGCCACGTAGCCCGAAATAGGGGACAGCAGAGTTGCTGTGTTTGGTCAACTAAAAATGCCAACATCATGAGCATCACAAAGACTACGCCCAGATTTTTCTTCCCGAGCCCATAGTTATGTCCGAAATGATAGCCCTGGTTTTTGAGAGTATTGAAAGTCTCATTTTCAATTTTCCAGCGTGCACGGCCGGCGCGCATAAGTTCATAGGCATTGCCATTTGTTATGGTAAAATCAGTAACCCAACTGAAATGCTGCGTTTTTTCGGGCGTGATTTCCCAGTATTCCAAGAAGTTAATCAACAAATCCTGATTTGATTCATTCAGTGGGACTTGGTTGAGGAAAAGGAAACGATGCGTTTTTTGGGGATCATCTTTGTCGACCAAATCAAACTGAATGGTTTCGCCATTCTTTTGTGCTTCTTCCACTTTTTTGAACAGAAACGGATGATCGCCCTTTTTGACACCCAGAATGTAATGAAGATTGTATTTTTCCGCCTCCCTTATGTGTGGCGCATTCGAACTTAACGCATCTTCGGTTATTATAAGGGGTAGATGCGGGTGGTCCTCTCTTAGCTTCCCGAAGAAACGTTTCGCAGCATTACGCTCACAATCGTTCTTGCTTTGGCCGTCTTGTTTGATTATGAACTCCGGGGCTAACGGAATTACCTCTTTGAAACCAGGATGAACAATTGCCGCCCCAAGCATCTGTTGGTAATAGGTAATTTCGCCGGTCTTTTTGTTTACTTTTTCCAAACAATTATCAGAGAAAATTTTCCTTGAGGAAAAGTAGCCTGTTCTGTCCAAAGATAACAGATAACATCCCTGGAAGAAAACCATAGGTTCGAGGGCTTTGCCTCTTTGCAGCTCTCGAAAAATGTTTTTATACGCGGGCCGAATTTCCACAGGATCTACTTCATCCAAAATGGTTCGCATCTGCGAGTCACACGGTATATTTTCCACGTGGTAAATGCTTTCCAAATTCCCATCAGTTTCTCTCCGTTGGTCAAAAGCAAGCAAGGACGGATCTTTGAGAGAGAAGACGGCGAATCCAGACATCAAGGCGTCTGCCATTGAGATGTCGGTATCACCCTCACGGTGGTCCGATATGCTCAAAAAATCTTTATGCAGACGTTTGAACAGTGGATCAGCACTAAGATGCTTTCGAGAAGCTAGCTTACCCTTTTTTTGTTGGCTTTGATGTTTCATGACTTTTATGGGAGCTGATCATGAACCATCGTTTGCATAATGTCCAGGTTTATTTCAATTTTATATGCAGTTTGGGCACTTTTCTTTAAAAAAAATCCCCATGAAGCGATTATCAGCTATTTTTTATGTCAAAGCTTTACGAAAGGCAAATCCCAAGATACACTGATATTGGGCCTTTCAACAG
>Ga0208648_1000250_pt1 | contig 57246 bp, 48 predicted proteins | sample AntAceMetag02UKL_FD_184772 | JGI IMG/M metagenome (GOLD analysis project Ga0208648, IMG submission 184772) | Saline lake microbial communities from Ace Lake, Antarctica - Antarctic Ace Lake Metagenome 02UKL (SPAdes) (version 2) | ecosystem: Environmental > Aquatic > Non-marine Saline and...
AGTGAGTATAATAGCCTGAGCAATATCAGGACGATCAAGCCCATAACTAGCGATACCTCTTACGATATTATCCTGATTGGTTAATACTATACAGCCTGGATCAGAGCCATTATTATAAGCCCAGCCTTTAGCTTCAATAATCTGATCATTGCGCAATCTTATCTCATCAAAAGCACCCAGGAATTGTTCAGTACCAGCACTAGCGGACTGAATATTGTTAATCTTGACACCTATTTCAGGACACTGCGCAAATAAACCATTAAAGGGAATATGTTCAGCAGCGGCAAGCCTTCTGGTAATCGATTCCATTTTCTGATATGAAACAAGAGGCAGACCTGTTGCATTAATCAATTTAATATCAACAGCATGTGAGTATATAGAGGCAAGCGATAATGACTTCTGCTCAGCACGTTGCAATAAAGGTTCCGCAACAAGTTGTCCGACCCGATATGTGTTAAAAATAAGGAGACTACTGATACCTAATAAAATAACCAGAGAAAACTGACGATAAGTTGCACGTTGCTGCCAACAAAAAGTCAGCCCAATGATAATCCAGGCCATCCAGAATAATGCTGGCAAGCTTCCATAACGAGAAGCGAATACCTGTTCTAAACCGAAGCCAGAACGAGCAAGTGCGGCCATCGCAGCATTGCCGCACACATAAAGTTGAATACTAATCCATGGAATAATAACAGACCAGTGTGTTTTTTTATGAAAAATATAGGCAATCATAACTAGCGAGCTTACTACGCCAAAAATACCGCTGATCAACGCATATTTCATTTTCAATGTAAATAAAGCACCAATAAAACTGAATAGATAAGTTGCCAGCACAAGCACTGATTGCTGGATGGCAGGATGATTAGCAGGCGTGCTATAAGTGAAAAAATAAAGGCCTAAAATACTCATGCCGAATATAGCAATCGACAGTTGATCTTGACGACTTAATTTATATAAAAATGCCGTAATAATCAGCACTGGAAATAATGCCAGACTCGTGCTATAGGTAGCAACAGCACATAGACTTAGACCAAAAATCAAGTAGAAACCAGATCTGTTTCTACTTATTGCATAATGTTGCAGGGCGACTATAGCAGCAATACAAAAAAAGTTAGCCATAATCCAGGCTACGCCACTCATGCCTAAAATCCAGTTATGGGCTTGCCTTGGACTAAATGTAAAAGCTGCAATTACAAATAACAGGAGTGTAAATAAAACAGGTGATTGCTTATTTTTAACTGGCAATAACTGATACAGTAGCAACACTTGTAGCAGAGCCATAAACCAGGCAAATAAACTCAGGCCTACATTATTCCCTCCGGTGATAATTAAATTAGCGGCATAGACTACTTTTGGCAATAAGGTGTAATGTTCATTACTGCGCTGAACCCAGTCCAGAAAGTTAGTAGATAACTCACCGCTTTGCTGGTTAATAATTTGGTCAATTTCTCCCCAGTAATCATTATCAGGGAGCCCTCCAGAATGGAGGGCATAATATAAAATTAACGACGCTGGAATTGCTACAACAATAAGCTGCAGGATATAAAAAATGACATTTCTTGGCATATAATTAAAGTATAAAAATATTTTTCCTGAAAAATACTCTAGCTGGTCGTTTCAATTCAATAAAATTAATCGCACTCTTGAATTAGTCCAAGAATCATTACAACCTGTCTCTTATCAATTAAAAGTTCGTGATGAATACTCAGGCTTTCAGGCTATAAACAAGCAACACAAAAATGGCCTGTCTATACTCGAAAAGTATAGGGACAGTTTAATAAATAATTATTACCAGAGCAGGATAACGTTTGTAACGCTTTCAGCCACAGCGCTACAAACCAATAAGAAACCAAAAGATAATTTCATCATCAGACAAGAATTCTACACTTACCTTGAAAGATACCTGTGTCTTTCATTTTCCGGGGTAATCGAAGTCCCATTATGATCGTTAACTAAGCCGAAAACGAGAATATTATGTATTATTACCTATGCGGCCAGGCAAAAGAAAAGTCTTCCCGATCCAAAGTTAAATTAGGGTTATAAGCAGGGTCTCTTAATAAGCCCTGCCCCCAGCGCTGTTTCATGTATGCGACTTCTTTATTAAAACGCGCCTGTTTCTCAGGCGTATCCTCATAACCACGACTGGCCGACTCATAATGATACATTTCCGCATAAGGCGTCCAGACATTATAAAAACCTTGTTCCTGAATACGTAAACAGAGATCGACATCATTAAAAGCGACAGATAAATGCTGTTGATCAAAACCACCGACTGCATCAAACACTTCTTTTCTAACCAGTAAACAAGCTGCGGTTACCGCTGATAAATTCTGCGCTAATAATAATCGGCCACAATAACCGGGGTTATCTCTTGGCGAATGTTTATGCGAATGCCCTGCTACGCCACCTAAACCAACAATAACGCCCGCATGCTGGATAGTGTCATCTGGGTAATATAATTTAGCTCCTACTGCGCCCACTTCAGGATGCATTACATGACTGACCATTTCATCCAGCCAGTCAGCATTAATCACTTCCAGATCATTATTCAATAAAGCGATGACTTCGCCTTTGGCCTCAGCAACGGCTTTGTTATTTAAGGCTGCATAATTAAATGGGCTATCATCACGAATAATCCTTACTTGTGGCTTTTCCTGAAGACGCTGTAAATATCTTAGCGACACCAAGTCATCACTGCCATTATCAATAATGATTAATTCATAATTAGGATAAGTGGTTTTGGCAAAAATACTTTCCACACAGCGGTGTAATAAATGGAAACCGTTGCGCGTCGGTATCACTATACTGACTAGCGGTAATACCTCAGGTAATAAATAACGCACTCGTACCGCACCTGGCAACTGTTTATGTGCTGATACCTCGGCAGGACGGTGCTGGCGTTCTAATGCACTCGCTACAGCTTGTTCAATCCTGGCTTCGGCATAGGGTTTTTCATGTACACCATTTGCTGTACTACCGGCAACGGCACGCCAATGATAAAGAATGTGTGGAATATGTACAATCTGCTCAGATTTTAATCCAGCAACATAACGTAACGCCAAATCATAATCCTGCGCTCCATCAAAGTCTGCATTAAAACCGCCTAAGGCATTGACTTGCGAGGTTTTATAAACGCCTAAATGGCAAATAAAATTATGCGATAATAATAACTCAGGATTCCAGTCCGGCTTAAAATAGGGCGCATAACGCTTTCCCTGCAAATCCATTTTATCTTCATCAGAATAAATTAGCTGTACATCAGGGTGCTGTTGTATACTTCTTGCCACCCAGTACAAGGCATCGGGTGTCAATAAATCATCATGATCCATTAAGGCCACATAATCCGCCTCGACTAATGACAAGGCGCTATTAGATGCCGCAGAAATATGCCCGTTTTGCTCACGAAAGACCACTTTAACCCTAGAATCTTTCTGCATATAGGACTGCAATACTTCTCGCACATAACCGGCAGTGGAGGCATCATCTGCAATGCATAATTCGAAATTGCCATAGACCTGCCGCAAAACGGACTCTACGGCATTGACCAGACAGGCTTTATCTGGATTATAAACCGGCATTAGAACAGCAATTTTTGGTGGATTTTGCCAGGTCTTAACGTCTTCCCTATATGCCAATAATTCCTGTTCATGCCATTGACTATGCGCCGTAAGCCAGGCGTCATAATCAAAAAAATCAATAAACTCATGCTTATCAGCCTTTTCTGTCTTGCTTAGAAGACCTGATATTCTTTTCGGTGTGTTTTTCATTCCGCGCACTACGCGGTAACTGATTTTATTATGTACGCGCTGTAAAACCTGTTCCAAATGTTGGGTATTATCTGTTAAACAGGCAACTCTATCCATTAAGAAAACTTGCTCTGAAGATAATCTGGTATTTTTTTCCCGTTCTAGTTGTAACTGTGCAGCCAAATCAAATAATGCATCATCTAAAACCACCGTAATCTCCTGCCATGCCTTAATAGCCAGTTGGTGATTTTTATTATGTTCAGCTTCGGTATTTAGTCGTTGCTCTAAGAGCGCTATTGCTTCTTCAAGCTGAGAAATATGCTTTTGGTGATGTTTATTGTGCTCATTTTCGGCCGCTAATTGTTGCTCTAAAATAACTATCCTTTCTTGTTTTTCACCATAAAACACTCCAGAACTCACTAAAGGTTTGGGAGCTAAAGGTTGAGGCAAATGCTGCAACAATTCTTCTGGTGCCGGTCGCGCTTGAATAATAAACTGATAAGCAACGGCGTCAGGAGTATGCAATAATTCACGCGCCATTGGGGATGATTGCAAACCCGCATTTGCTAAATGCTGATCAATTACTTCATCAGCCAAATCTTGTATGCTATAACTAATATCACAACAGACATATCCCGCTTGCATTAGCATTGAAATTAAGCTGTCCCGGGTGTAAAAATGTAAATGCGTATCATCTAGCAAACCCAGTGTTTCATAATCAAAATGTCCCTGCAATAACTCCAAACGTATAGATGCATGCGCTACATTAGGCACCGATGCTAAAAGACAGCTTTCAGCATGTAAAAAAGGCTTTAAACTGGCCAGCATTGCCATAGGATTTTTTAAATGCTCCAAGACATCCGCACATAAAACAACATCAAACTGCTGACCTTCTATTTCTGCTAACCAGGCATCACTATCCAGATCGGCAACAATAGTCTGCACACAAAAAGGCGCGGCTTGCTGTAGAGTATCTGCATCAATATCCACCCCAACTACTTCACAAGCCAGTTCCTGCTGCAAAAACGCAGATAAATAACCACTCGAACAGCCTAACTCCAGAATGCGCTGCCGAGGCTTAATGCGACTCGCCAAACCCATATGCGAATCATTTTTCTCAGCGGTATCGAGGGTAAATTGGTATTTGTTTTTACTCATAAATATTATTAAAAGACTTCGACTATCTGGATATTTGCAGGCATAGGGAGGACTTTAGTTCGCTAGACCCAGCACGTTTATATCCACATTAACACCGGTGCTCTTCAACGAACTAAAGTCCGCATTATAGTTGTTACTCTAATTGTTGCCGTTTTAATTTCTGCACATTTTCCAGATTGGCTTTATACACCGCAACCACCTGGTCAACTCCCGAGGGAGTTAAACCGCCATCATTTCCAGCGGCAGTATAAGTTGCATAAATGCCTGATGCAGATATGAGCGCCGCATTTACCATTTGCAGGTTTTTTCCCTCATCTTTCATTTCATTAGCCAAGGCAATAAAACGCTCGGATAATATTGTGTATTCACGCATTGTTGGTTTAGTCATATTTCACTCTCATTTTAAATAAATCGTTAATTACCTTTCCTGGCAGGCTAGCAACTAATATGGGGCGGTTTTCTAGATTGCAGGTATGCTCACAGCTCAGTCTCGCCCTTAAACATAAAGAATCAACAAAACCAGCTTACTGCCGCATTAGTGGCAATACCTGCCACAACCACCATTGCTCTGGAAAAGCTAAAATCTGTTGCTCCAGTAACCCAACTAGCTGAAGCGTAATGTCTTGCTCATTTAAATGTTCAGTATCAATCGGTGGATAAAATTTAGCGCTTAGCCCTGCCCGTGACTCAAACACATAAAAAGGGACAATCAACGCCTGTGCTCTTTTTGCAATTTTTGCAGGACCTAAAGGAAAACGAGCCTCTTTACCTAAAAAAGGTAAATTTACACAACCATTTTTATCACCCGAATAAGGCACATCAATAAATAAGCCCATCACATGCTCATTCAGAGCACGATAAATAGGCCTAGCTGAATCTCCTTCAACTAAAAAAGGCCCGCCAAAGCATTGTTGTAACCAGGCTAATTTTTTTAACCGATACTGATACTCGTCTGCAGGCAAGCCATGCTCATTTGTTTCCCCTCCATCACGGGTAATGGTTCCCACTGAAACGCCTTGCGCTTGCATACCCACACCTGCCATCCAGAAACGACCAAAATGACCACTACTGATAATGACGCGTCGCCCTGCTTGTCGAGCATCTGCTACATGGTGAAAATCTTCTAACTGAATAAATTGCTCTACTTGTCGGACTGTCTTACAAGTTCTAAAAAAAAAGCTATCTAAAGCCTCTCGTTCAACCAGACCAAAAAAGTAATCAGCTTTAGCCTCCAACTCGTCCCGACTTTTTTCGGTAAAAACTGTCTGCATTTGTTCAATAATTACGTTTTTCTCGGCTATATGCTCAGTTCGCGAAAATCGCCCGGATAAACTCACGAGGCGATAAGCCATATTTTGCGGAAGCTTTGCAAGCAAAGGCAATAAAAAATGGTATTTCAAACGTAAATTCATACAGGCGCACTCCATTGATGCTCAAGATATGTAACACCTACTTCGGCGCCAGGCTGCCTTACCTTGAACTCACAGCAACTTTTCATCGCGTTATAAATATGCACACTGGTATTATCAATCAGCCAGATATCCAGACTATAGTGCCCGGACAACAGATTCAATTCTGGAATCTCATAAATCACACCCAACTGATTTTTATCACCCTCATCAGCAAATAATGAAACCCCATCCAGTACCGTACTGGCACCAAAGCACTGAACACCATCATTACGCTTAATAACAATGCCTATATGCACATCATCTATAGCCAGACTAGTCTGCTTACACGCCACCACCTTTACCCGAAAGGCGTCACCAGTCTGGTATATAACGACATCATCACCTGCCTGCTTTGCGCGTAGTAACGAAGCATCCACCAAATACGCAGTTAACTGACCTTTGTCAGCTTTTTCTACACTTTTAGATTGAACAGGCGCGGCAACAGACACACTATTTTGCATGCGCACATGATCATTATACTGATCAATTACCTCGCCACTATTACCTTGCGCCTGAATTACGCCTTTATCCAACCAGATAACACGATTACATAACGCTTTGACATGATAAAGGCTGTGCGAGCAAAAAACCAAAGCCTTGCCTTGATCTTTAAAGGCCATCATACGATCCATGCTTTTTTTCTGAAAATGCTGATCGCCTACCGACAAGGCTTCATCAACCACCAGAATATCAGGATCAACTGAAGTAACTACCGAAAATGCCAAACGTACGAACATCCCTGATGAATAGGTTTTAACCGGTTGATGAATAAAATCAGCTAACTCTGAAAAATCAATAATATCGTCGATTTTTGCGGCTATTTGAGCAGCGCTCAGCCCTAGCATTGCACAGCCTAGATGAATATTTTCCAGACCGGTAAAATCAGGATGAAAACCTGAACCTAGTTCCAAAATGGCTGACACACGCCCATTTACAATCAACTCACCCTGAGTAGGTTGCATGGTTCCCGCTAACAGTTTTAATAAACTGCTTTTTCCCGCACCATTATCACCGACCACACCTAAAACCTCTCCGGGCTCACAGTGAAAACTAACTCCGTTAAGCGCCCAGAACTGCTCATGATATTGCTTTCTGAAAAACATCTCTTTCAGACTGTCGATAGGCTTGTGATAACGCCGATAAGCCTTCGCCAGATCCGTTGCGATTAATGCGCTCATACAAATTCCTTAGCGCGCTCTATGGTTTTCTGGAAAAACCAGACCCCCAGAAATAATAACATTACAGCAAAACCAGCCACATAGACCAGACCTATATCGGGAAATTCTCCCCTAAGAATGACAGCACGATAGGCATCCAGCAGATGAAACAAGGGGTTTAAGTTATTCGCCGGGATAAATTCGATTGGAATCATACTAATCGGATAAAGAATAGGCGTTAAAAACATCAGCATGGTCAATAACAAACCAAGAGCCTGTCGTAGATCCTGAATAAATACCGATAAAGTGGCCACCATATAGCCAATGGCAAAACTTAAACACAGGCGAATCAGAATCAATATGGGTAATAACAGCAAATAGAAAGAGACTTGGTTGAGCAAAAAAAAAGTTGCCATGACAATGATAACCAAAGCGATTACTTCTGTCACTACGGTTGTCAGAATAGGCACCGTAGGAATTAGCAGCGGTGGTAAGGTAGATTTGTGTAATAAAGAACTATTGGCAAACAAGGAATTACTGGCAGCCAGCACCGCATCCTGAAAGGCAAAAAATGGCATCATAGCCGTCATTAAAAATAAGGCAAAATGGTAAGAATTATCCATGCCGGGAATTCTTACTTTCATAATCACCGAAAATACAAACGAATAAACAATAACCATCATTAGCGGCTGTAAAATTAACCAGAAAACGCCCAGCATTGTTCCTTTATAACGACTCGCAAGCTCACGTACCACTAACAAACGCAAAGCATGCGTATGAGAAAATATATTTTTTACAATGGACAAAATACTACCTAAATTGATTCGATAAAGATCTTCGGTATGATGCAACGACCAGCATGGTTATGGCATAAGCCCCCCCGAATAAGTTAATATACTTTATCATAAAATACAAAATACAGTGTATCATCAATATTTGAGAAGCCCCCCAATGACTAAAGGTTAGCTTGCCTGAGAACAGCGAACCTCAACGCGTTACAATCAATATTAACAGCAGTCTATGAATAAGGCCCAGCTACCCAATAATATCGACTTTGAGCCGTCTATTCTCACTGAGGAGCAATCATGCGATAAATCAAGCGGCAAACAACTTGCGGGTAGCTATATATGTAAGATACCAGCCTCTTCCTGCATAATTTTAAAGTGCGATGCAACAGTTGTATAGTTCAGCAAAATAAGCTTTTTTTCTGGTATCCATAGTAAACTTTAACAAAGCAACTCGGCAACACGTACTTATTGCAGTTTATATAAAGGGGAGTGCTTTTTGTTACTACTTTAGCGATAACGTACAGCAAGATACTTCAGTATACCCTTAGGCTCATTACTCGTTTTCTAAGCTTCATTTTGTATTGAAGTTCAACCGGTTATCATCCATAATCAACACAATAGTACATTATATGGAGAAATTAAATTATGCTTATCTTACCAAATTCATGTTTTCTTCATGTCGCTAAAACTGGGGGTTCATGGGTAAAAAGAGCAATTATAGCATCAGGAATTGAATATGAAGAATATAGTATTGATGGTAATCCTCATATTGGCTTAAGTGAATGCCCTGTAAAAGATAAGTTTAAATTTGCATTTGTTAGACACCCTGTTGACTTATATCGTTCATATTGGCAATTTAAAATGACTAATGAATGGGATGTTAATAATCAGCTTGATATGGATTGTAAATCAGATGATTTTAATGATTTCATTCGTAATGTACTTAATAAGTACCCGCGATGTTATGGAGATAGTCTAATTGATTTTGTAGGTGATAGAGAAAATGAAATAGAATTTATTGGAAAATATGAAAACCTTGCTGAAGATCTCATTACAGCTTTAAAGTATGCGCAAGAAGTATTTAATGAAGCGTCTATTAGAAATCTCCCGCCTTATAATGTGAGTGATAAAACTAGATTTCCAGCTAAATACACCAAGGAACTGGAAGCTGAAGTGAGACAAATTGAAATTAATGTAATAGAACGGTTTGGGTATAATTAATAAGATGAGAAGGGGTACCTTAGAAAAGGTGCCTCTATCAAATAAGACGCACTGCCTGCAACAAAAACAGGTAGAAATATATACCAGGCAAAATCATATAATCCAATAAAATTCAATACCGGCAAATGATATAATGACTAATTACACAGCTAGCTTGAGATTAAGGCAATGCCAACCCCACCCCCAGTAATATCAATTGTCATTCCTATTTTCAACGAAAGCTCTGACATAAGCCAAAATCTGCAAACCATCTTATCAGTGGCGTATTGTGGTCAAGACATGCCCATTGAAATCATTGCTGTAGATGATGGATCTACCGATAACACAGTGGAAAAAATTACCGCCTTAGCGCGAAATGATTCCCGTATTCATCTACTCGAACTCACTCGTAACTTTGGCAAAGAAGCAGCGATACACGCAGGCCTTAAAGCCGCTCAGGGAAAGGCGGTTATTATACTTGATGCAGATTTACAGCACCCGCCTGAATTAATTCCACACATGGTAAAACTTTGGTCTAGTGGGATTTTAGTTGTTGAAGCGATTAAAACTGATCGTGGTAGAGAGTCGTTACTGAGTAAGTTTTTCTCGTATATTTTTTATGCGCTATTTCACTTTTTCACTCATCTGAATATTCGCGGTTTATGTGACTTTAAACTACTAGATCGACATGTTGTCGATACTTATCTGGCTTTCCCTGAGAATCAGCGTTTTTTTCGAGGGCTAATTGACTGGTCTGGATACCCGTCAGCACGTATACCATTTAAAGTTGCATTAAGAAAAGGGACAGGGGGGAGTCGCTGGAGTCGATTTCGGCTACTCTGTTATGCAATAGATAATATAACCGCACTATCCAGCTTACCTTTACGCATTGTGAGCTGGACAGGTGCTTTTAGTCTAGCACTCGGCCTTATAATAGGTATCTTGAGCCTTTGGCAAAAATGGCAAGGTGTTGCACTTGATGGTTTTACCACCATCAATTTACTCATCGTTATCATCGGCGGAACAATACTTATGGGACTTGGTATTATCAGTCATTATTTGAGGCGCATTTATGAAGAAGTCAAAGGACGTCCTAGCTACCTGATAAAACCAAAAAATAGTCAATGGAGTAATAAATGATTTGGCTTCTTTCTATTACCGCCGTAATTTGCAATGTCGCAGCACAAGTTTCTATTAAGCTGGCTAGCCAGTCAGATCGTATATTAGTTAAAGGCTGGGGTACATGGATAAGCCCGTGGCTAACTCCGTGGATTATTGCCGCCATCATCCTTTACGGTGCAAGTTTCGTGCTTACTGTACGCATATTTGCCCTGCTGCCATTGTCACTGGCTGCTCCCGCCATGGCAGGAGCCACCTTCCTCCTGGTTGCTGTAGCAAGCACATTAATTTTAGGTGAGCATATGTCTTATTTGAAACTTCTGGGTATGATTCTCATAACCTCTGGCATATATTGTCTGGTTCGTTATCCCTGAAATAAATAAAGTATTTATCTTTATAAGCACGCTATTTCTATCATCAATAAGCTCTCAAACCTAGGCTGTCCGTTAGCAGATAGTCAGCAATAATATTTGTCTATACACCCAGTAGTGAAGCGTATTTTATTCGTCATTGTAAAATCAGCCGATTTACATTTTCTATGCTAAAGATTCATTTTTTCTTAAAATAAATATGCAGACATTTAATTGCTCAAAATACATCACTGCGCTTACTCAGTTGCTCCGCAAACCGACGCCTAACCGGCTTGAATGGTCACTGATCACTGCTCTGACTGTCTTATTAACAATAGCCTTACATGCGAATGCGCTTGAGGGATATTGGCGATCTGATGATGGCTTTCACTTGATGTTTGCCACTGAATATAGCCCTTGGCAATATTTTTTTGAACCTTCAATAACACGTGCTCAGTCGGGTGCCAATGTCACTCCATGGAACGCCTTTTTTTATGACCTAAACCTGTCAGTATTTGGATTTGAACCAAGTGGTTTTTATGCCCATCTGCTGCTTGTCATTATTGGCTGCGCATTATCCCTATACGCGTTATTAAGATTATGGTTACCACTCCCCACTGCAGTACTTGCAATAATTTTATTTTTAACGGGTAGACCCTCTTTTCAATTAACACAGAATTTAATGAACAACCATTACTTAACAGGGATGCTTTTTTCTTTGTTAAGTCTCTATCTTTTCACTCATTACTTACGTCATGGCAACCGCTATAAATTAATATTTGCTGTCATTTTGTATGCATTGGCAATGACTTGCAAAGAGATTTATGTCCCTCTCATAGGGCTATTGTTTGTCATACCTGCTGGCAACCTTAAGCAGCGAGTGGTGGCAATGTTGCCATTTGTATTAGTAGTAATCGCATATGCCCTCTGGCGCCATGAAGTACTTGGTGCATGGGTGGGAGGGTATGTCACCAATACGAGTGACATAAACTACTTAAATACAGTGAGACAATTAGCAAATGTCACATTTTTGCTTTTCGATAAGCATGGCTGGGGCCTTGCCGGAGTAGTTATCGTAGCTATAATGTCATTAATAGCGATCTATAAAAGACTTCTGAACATACCATTATTGATTGCTGCTATCATCATTCTATTTGTCCCTCTGCTTCCGTTGACCTTGTACCCAGGCATTAACCAGCCAGGCAGATATCTTTTCGCCACTTGGACAGCACTCTGCATCTGGGTAGCCATTATATTTCAACCCGTTAACACCGATAATAATCACACACCTATTTCGCAAGCCCTAGCTGTCATCAAGTTACTCAGTGCATTTGGGTTAATTACTGCTAGTGTAATGGGCCTGCAAGATGAAAAACGGCAAAAAACTGCTGAGGTACAAAAATCAGAAGCGATGTATCATTTTGCATTAGAATCAGACTTTTCGAAAAAAGCGCTGATCCTGGATGCGAATGAAAATGGAAATTACTGGGCTTTTGTTTGTTCAGAAGCTCGCCGCGCATATGATATTTCAAAAAAACAAACTCTCGCTCCGACACTTATTTTTGTCAATAAATTTAATAGTTTGTTACTTTTACATGAAATTGCTCATGACAATCAAATAGATCTTTCTGCTATCCAATTTCTTCAATATCATGATGGCAATTTTAGTCCTACCAATATCAAGCCCATCATCAATAACTCACTAAACCTTCTAAACTCGGGAAAAGACCAAATGCTGCAGATCACATTTAGTCAGGAGCAAGGGCGACTAAACTGGCTTTTTCAACCTAAAGGCATAAAATACTCGGCAACCTTATGGAGAGAAAAGCCAAATAGAATACAATATTCTATCGTTGATATACCAGAACAAGGCGCGTTCCCAATAAATATAAATGATAAAACTCAAATTTCCCTAACTGCCACCAGTCAAAATGGATGGATAGCGGCTACACCTAAATTTAAACTCAATACGAATCAGAAAAAAATGCTTTGGCATGGAAAAACTGACTTAACTCAGTACACTGATAAATTAAAGTCACTACTTTCAAGTATAGATAGTCATACTAACTCAAGCACATTACAAAGCCCTAGATGATGCAATTAAACGTTTGACATACCACAGTCTTTAGTAATTTAACTCGTTTTATTAATCTTTCATTCCTATGTGGGCCCAGCAAATCAAAAGAATTTGCAACCCTGTCCAAAATCAATATGACTTTCTATAATAGACTATAAATGAGAGTATACTGACAAGTATTTGCCTGGGAACGTACATGGTTTTAACTGAACGACAAGATATTAAACCTTAATTTATGCCTATACAGCCCTCAACATACCAGAACGATGCCTCAGTGCCCCTATTATCGCTAATCATTCCCTGTTACAACGAAGAATTAGTGATACTGGAAACAATAAGCAAAATTAAAGCATTCTGCGCTGAGCTTGTCGATCTAGAAACAGAACTAATATTTGTTGATGATGGCAGTCAGGACAATACGCTTGCACAATTACGCGCCGCTGCAACTAAAGACTCCAATATTAAAGTTATCAGCTTCGCCAGAAATTTTGGTCATCAAATTGCCGTCACTGCAGGAATAGATGCTGCAAAAGGCGATGCAGTTGTTCTTATTGATGCCGATTTACAAGACCCGCCCGACGTTATTCACCAAATGATAGAGAAGTGGAAAGCAGGGTATGATGTAGTATACGGTACCCGGAGCAGACGTTCAGGAGAGTCCATCTTTAAGCGTTATAGCGCACTGGTTTTTTACCGTTTGCTAAATAAGCTCTCCGATGTTCCGATTCCTCTCGATACAGGTGATTTCCGTCTTATGACACGAGCAGTTGTCGAGTCCCTGAAGGCAATGCCAGAACGCGATCGATTTGTACGTGGCATGGTCAGCTGGGTTGGCTTTAAACAGGTTGCCGTGCCCTACAACCGAGCCAAACGTTTTGCCGGTAAAAGCAAGTATCCACTGCGAAAAATGTTACGCTTTGCCACCGACGGAATACTATCCTTTTCAACCAAACCCTTGCAGATATCAATTGGCTTAGGCATGTTAGCCGCCTGTATCTCACTTGGAGGAATCATTTATGCTATCGGTATGCGCCTTTTTACCGATACCTGGGTTGAAGGCTGGACAGCGTTAATGATCGCCATTCTCTTTCTGGGCGGTGTGCAACTCATCTGTGTCGGTATTTTGGGAGAATACATAGGCCGGATCTACAATGAAGTAAAACAGCGCCCTTTATATATCGTTAAGGAATATCTTGGATTTTCTAATGAAGAGCCTATAAATTCTCGCAGCCCTATCGTGAAGCGTAAATGAAAGTGACTCAAATGGCCCGAATTACTTTAGGTCTGGTATTTGCTTCATTTTTTATCTGGTTAATTGCAAAGCAAGTTAATTATGCTGAGTTAAGCAGTGTTTTAGCTAATACAAATCCAGAATGGATCTTTGCTGCGCTAATCGCATTCTGCTGCGGATATGCCTGCCGCATTGCCCGATGGCGCAAAATGCTGCTCCAAGACTCCCCCACTCTAAGCTTCAAAAATTGTGCAGGGCCACTGCTAGCAAGTTTTGCTGTCAATAATGTCCTACCCTTTCGTGCCGGAGATGTGATGCGGGCTTTTGCCTTTAATCGTCAGCTAAAAACCAGTTCCGGCATAATACTGGCCTCTCTTTTTGTCGAGCGCCTGCTGGATTTACTGATGGTTCTACTTATGCTGGGTGCTGCGCTGACGATGTTTCATCTAGACTTTGAACGCTTTGCCGGTGTAGGCAGTATATTATTAATATCTATATCTTTACTCATTCTCCTGGCCTTACTTTTTCCCCGCTTATTTACTCCGCTAGTACGGATGCTAAATCACAGCTTAATGAAACTATCCCCCGGTTTGGGCAATAAATTAGCTGCAGAAATCAATAAAGGCCTGAACACACTGCTACACCTTTCTAAAAAAGGCACAATGCTTATACTAATACTCTGGTCTTGTGCAGCCTGGCTGGCAGAAGGCACGGTCTTCTGGTGTGTGGCAATGGCATTACTACCCGCTATTCAAGTAGCTCAGGCAGGATGGCTGGCCTTACCAGTAGGCACACTTGCCACACTCATTCCTGGCACCCCCGGCTATATCGGCACCTTTGACTATTTCACTATTAAAGCCATGACTACACTAGGTAATACAACGGCAGCATCGACTGCCTATGCATTATTAGTCCACGCACTGCTGTGGCTGCCTCCAACACTAACTGGAGGCCTATACCTACTGGCTAATAACATTCAGAAACCACGCATAAAGAATGAATATAACACTTAATACTCAGCCTCATGTTGCCATTATTGGAGGTGGCTTTACAGGTCTTGCAGCAGCCTATGAGCTCACTAAACAAGGCATTCAAGTAAGCGTTCATGAAAGCGCAGCTGAAATTGGCGGACTTGCCGCAGCGTTTGATGTGCAAGGAGAAAAGCTCGACCGTTTCTATCATCACTGGTTTACTAATGACCAGCATGTTATGCAGCTGATTGATGAATTAGACCTAACAGAAAATGTAAGTATCAATCCTACCAATACCGGAGTTTATTATGCCAATAACTTCTTCAAATTATCCACCCCCTGGGATTTACTCAATTTTACGCCATTGCCTTTTCTGGATCGTATTCGCTTAGGATTGCTTGCACTACGCGCACGACGAGTTAAAAACTGGCAAGAACTGGAAGATAAAACAGCGGCAGAGTGGCTTACAGAGCTAGGCGGTGAAAATGTTTATCGAATAATCTGGGAACCACTGCTTAAGGGCAAGTTTGGTCCTGTAGCGGAACAAATTTCAGCGGTCTGGTTCTGGAATAAATTAAAACTAAGAGGAGGCAGCCGTGGTAAAGGAGGCGAGGAACGTCTAGCCTACTTTAAAGGTGGCTTTATTGCACTTGCCGAAGCTTTAGCTGAACGTATTCAGACTCAAGGGGGGCAAGTTATAACAAACTCAAAAGTCTCTGCAATTGACCCTACGGGGAAGCAATGGCAACTAACCACATCTACGGGTAATTTCACAGTCGATCACGTATTAGTCACTACTGCCCTTCCTCTAGTAGCCGGCATGATTCAGGACTGGGCTGACTGCGATTATCTTGCGAGTTTAAGACGCATCAATTATCTGGCAAATGTATGCCTGGTTCTGGAGCTAAAACACTTGCTATCAAATACCTATTGGCTAAATGTCAATGACCCTAGCTTCCCGTTTGTCGGTGTTATTGAACACACTAATTTTGCACGACCGGAGACCTATGCAGGCAGGCATATCGTTTATCTGTCAAAATATCTGCCTCATACTGATGCACTGTATCAAATGACTGCTGACGAAGTGCTTGATTACGCATTACCTTACTTACAGAAAATGTTTCCTGCTTTGCAGCGTGATTGGATTCTGGCACACCATGTATGGAAAGCACGCTGGTCACAACCCGTGGTAGAAAAAAATTATAGCCGGATAATTCCGTCTGAAGAAGGCCCTTTAAGTGGCTTTCATCTATGCTCTATGGCGCAAATATACCCGGAAGACCGAGGCACTAATTATGCGATACGCCAAGGGCGCAGTATAGCCAGGCGACTGGCTAAAAAAATCAACAATAAGGAACAAAAATTCTTATAGTACCCACGGGTCTCCGTAGGAATTTTTACGAGAACGCCCTGCGGGTTCCGTGATGCAGAGCGTCACAAGATGCATTCCCACGCTGGAGCATGCAACGATAAAATTGATAAACAGGAGTGCAATAGCTTTAGCTATTGCTGTTGCAAAAAGAGCTAAAGCTCTTTTACTCCTGTATTGTTTAACAATTTACGCATTCAAAATATGAGCAAATTACTTCCCAAATATTCTTCTGATAACACCGTCCCCGGTTTTGTCTGGTTTATATTAGTCATTACTCTGGGCACGGTACTGCGCTTAGCCATCGCTCAAAGAGGCTATAACTTTGATATAGCCTCCTATAGAATTGTGGCTGATATTGCTGCTGGTGGAGGCAACGTCTATGCAGAAACGCAACGCTATAATTATGGACCCGTCTGGTTTTATATCCTGTCATTTCTGGATTATCTCCCTTTCCCACTCTCAGATCCGCTACTCAGTTTACGCTGGAAAGTTACCTCTTTTTTAAGTCTGACCGATATTGCCATAGCCACATGCCTTTATCGCTGGTATGGACTAAAAATCGCAACGCTTTTTTTCCTCAATCCAGTTTCAATTATTATCACCGGCTATCACAGTCAATTTGATAATCTGGCTATTCTAATTGCCTTACTGAGCGTCAAGAGCATGGACAACAAGGCTCAAACCCTTACCTATACTTCCCTAGCCGGGCTAGCCTTTCTCGGCCTATCATTGTCTATCAAACACTTGCTGTTTCTTTTCCCTGTCTGGCTAGCTTTTAAACAAAACAGATGGCGTGATAAGTTACTAAGCATAACGATTCCTTATGGCATATTTCTAGCCACCTTTTTACCTTTCCTATCTGAAGGTAGTGAGGGAATAATCAACCATGTTTTTCTTTATCGTGGTTTTGCAAATGCTCCTTTCTGGAACGGAACCGCACCCGGTGTTATTGTCGATAAACTCCCCATATTCTTATTATTTACGGGTAGCTTAATTTTGCTTGGCCTGCTGTTACGCACAAAAAAACCGTTTGAAAGTTTACTGATATACACTATTGCATTGCTAGTATTCTCGTCCGCTGTTGCCAATCAGTCTCTGGCAATCTGCATCGTTGCTTTGTCTGTGCATATGAATTTCATATACGCACTCTATACTATTGCCGCAACAATCTATCTTCTGGCGTCTGGTGATGGCCTACATATAGAGTTATTTAAATATTATTTAGGCAGTAATGGAAACTCCAGCGTGCTAGGTTATCAAGAGCTTGTTTTCCTGCTGTTTTCAGGACTGGTTCTGCAGTTAATGAATAAAGCCAGCAAAGATCAGTTGATGCGCTTTTGCAAAAACCAGACTCGCTATATTAAAAATGAAATTATGACGCAAATAAAATCGCCCTGGTAATAAAGACGGGAGAATTGCTGTAGGGCGCAGCTGTAGCCCACCATTATGATAAAATAAAAAACGCTTTAAAATATATTTTTCTGTCCTGATTATACATAAGCATACCATGTCCTTCTATCTGACATTAACCCAGCCTGGGTACTCAGCAAGAATCAACCATATTCGAGCAGTAGCTGCATGTGGAATATTTATATTTCACTATGAGCACTTTATAGAGCATACTTTTTTTGTCCCACAGCAAAGCATAAATATCCTAGAGTTACTCGCCTATCACGGCTATTTTTGCGTGTATTTATTTTTTGTACTGAGTGGCTTTTTACTGGCTAAAGCTTATCCAGACAAGCTGGATTTAAAAGCGTTTTTCGCCAGACGCATAGGCCGCATCTTCCCCGCCTACTATCTGTGCATAGCGGTATATTGCCTGCTTTTCACCGCATCCATGCCAAATCCTAAACTAATGATCGCCATTTTTAGTTATAATCTGGCAGTCTATCCGGTTCCGATAGGACACTTATGGTTTATTAATCGCTTACTAGAATGTTACCTGAGCTTCCCTCTGTTATGGTGGATAGTTCAAAAAACCGGGCGAACTGGCTTGCGTGTAATTTATTTGCTTTGTCTGTCTGGCGGAGCATATTGGGTAATACATTTCCAGGCTAGTTTACCGGATTACTACTTCTCCCTTGTGCTATGTTTTAGCCACTTTATATTGGGTATCTTAGCCGCATATCAGTCAGGCAAAACACAAACACAGCACAAACTACATGCAGCCATAGCCGTACTTATGTTTATCATGCTACTAGAAGGGTTTCACCAGTATACCTGGCAAACACCCCTAGCCTATTCCTGGCTTAGTGTTTTATGGCTTAATTATATTGCGGTGTTATTTGTCGTATTAATAAGAGCCTATTTATTTCTGCCTATTTATTTACCCTTGTTTTTTTGTCTGCTAATGCAAAAACTAGGTGAACTAAGTTATCCTTTTTATTTATATCACTTTTTAGTCATACGTTTTTTTATCCTCCATCGTGAATATTTATCAGATTATAACTTACTGAATTTCATCGGTTTATTTTTTTTAACTGGAATATCGGCTATCATGTTTCAACGCTTATTGAGCATAATGAGCCATGTGGTTTTATCTATCAAACAAGGCATCACACATAGCTCAGGCTGATTCAAGGAAGAGCTTTTATCAGGTCATAACAGAGTGCTTGACTGTTTGCGATTTGGGCATACAGGCCGAATAAGATTATGGTGAGGTAACGCATAACACCAAAAACCATCCAGTTCTTTTAGATTTGTAATTAGTAAGTTTAATTGGGGAATCAGATACCAGGCTAATTCTGGATTATCAAGCTAAGTGCTGCTAGATTAACTATATTTATTTTTAGCGCGCCAAAAATTTAATAACTCATCACGTTGCGCCAGGCGCCATTCGCGTTCTGAGTTATTTAAATCGGCACAATAACGCAAGGCTTCAACCCAGTGCATGGTTTTTTGCTGTTCCCTGGCATTGATACTCAGAAACTACCTGACCAGCAAGACAATGCGTCCAGTAAAGTCGCGGTTGTTGATCAAAATATGCTTGAGTCTCGGCTGCAGGCGGTAAGGCTTAGAATGAAGATCAGCAATAGTGTAATCTTAAGAATACTGTTTATAAGAACGTTGTATTAGAAGGTTGCGGAAAAAAGTGCACTTTAGCTGGGTACGTGTTCAAAATGATCCTGGCATAATATACCGAGAACAGCACCTTTAGCTGTAAACCCAAAATAAGCTGAGGCTTTTTATCTGACACAGAGCACATAGGTATGCACCTGCTTGCTATTGGCATAGCGGTTACCACTAAAAAAGGAAATACAATAGACCAAACCCGGGGTGCTCACTATCGGTATCGGACGACCAGTACACATTATCTTTAGTATAATCGACTAATCTGTCGCTAATGACAGGATTACGTTTTTGTCGATCGACCAGACTTAATAGTTCACTACGCTTAGGGAGTCACCAATCCTGATAACTGGCCCACCGAATCCAAGCGCAATGGCGTAAAGCCTGTCCCCAATCTAATAATAAGGATTCTGGACAAAGGTTGAATTTTACAGAGTTGCAATGCTGCCAGGATCAGCTATTAGCACGGACTATATGCTGCTGTTTTTTTGCTGGGGGTTATGCACTTATTATACGAATTCAGGAGACTAAGGCCTTACCCTAGCAATAAAAATAATAGTAAGGCTAATTTTTTTGTATGTTGCTTAGAAAACCTCGCTCTCTCATGATCACTGCGTGAGAATGGAGTGTATACAGGCTCTTGCATCTGGAAACGCGGAGTGTTTTCCTCTAAGCGTTCCCACGCTGGAGTGTCACTGCCATTAAGTTAAGAGATAAATAATGTAAAACAATGCCTTGCCGTAGGTTGGGTTCGCTTATCTAAGCGCAGCGCAGATAACGTAACCCAACATTTTTGATATTGCCTAAGATGTTGGGTTACGTTTTTTATTGCTACGCAAAAAAAATCTAACCCAACCTATGCTAGTGCTTTGTTATGTAATGGAACATTCCTTAACTTAATGGCAGTGACGCTGGTTCGTGGGAACCAGAAGAAAATTTACTTGTTAGCTTTGCTTTCTAGCTCTTCAAGTTTTTTGCTGACAAAAGCATCAACGGCAAGTTCTTCTATCTGCATTTCATTCTCTTTGACGATCTGTGCAAAAAACGCAGTTCTAGCCGTTTCCCAGTCTTTTACCTCTAGCTTGTTAATAATGCCTGCCTTAACTTCATCAAAAGGCTTAACGCCTGCAAGGATTATTTTATTCAGCTTGATTAGATGATATCCATATTTTGTTTTTACTGGCTCTGAGATTTCCCCAACCTGCATGGCAAAAACTGCATCTGAAAAAGGCTTTACCATTTGCTCACTGGTAAAAGCGCCCATCTCACCTTTATTCTTTTTGACTGTTTTATCATCAGATTCTTTCAATGCAAGTTCATTAAAGTTAGCGCCCTGCATCAATTGCTGCCTAATTTCCTGGGCTTTGGCCAAAGCTTCGGCATCTGATAATGTTTTAGTCGAGATTAAAATATGTGCGGCATCCACACGTGCTGCACCTGAATATTCTGCTTGATTAACTAGATAAAGTTGTTGTGCATATTTAGTATAATCTTTTTTATTTGACTTTCTTAATGCATCTAGCTTTAGCAGATACAGCGCTTCATTTCTGATCGCCTCTAGACGCTCAGCATTCAAGCCTTGCTTATCCAGACCTTCGTTTACAGCCATTTCTGCCAATACTTTGCGCAGATAAAGCTGCTCCAGTTGTTCATTCAGCTGTGTCTTATTGTTAAGTAATTTTATTTGCGCATCAACGGGCGCCATTTCCAAGAGAACTTCCAGATTGTTATTTCTAATTTGATGGTCTTGCTTATCAGTTACCAACTCTGCTTGTGCAATAGCTGTAAAACCATAACACAGGGCAATAATAATTTTTTTAATCACTTTTCAAACTCCAAAAAAAAAGGGTGATGCATAACACACCACCCTTTTCTACTTAATTTAAAATTAAATCATGCTAAGCATTTAACTTTATTCATCAATACCTTTATAACGTCTGTGGCCTCTATCTCTAGTATAGAAGTGTGGGAATGCTTCTCCAACAAATCCGCCTCTAGCCGGTACTCTGGCAGCCATAAAGCCATGTAGAGGAACACCTCTTGCGTCGAAGTCATCATCTTCCTGGTCTCTCATAAATACAGTACGACAGTAATCAGAACCAGAAGCATCATCAGTATCAGCAGCATCAGCAGCTAGATTAAGAGCAGCAGTAGCATCATCAACTAGATGTCCCTTACATTCATCGTCTCTATCTAGCCAAGCTTCATAACGTCTACCCTTTAAGTTATAATGACGATCTAAGGTTCTATCGAATGCAAAAGAAAGCCATCCATTAACAAATCCTGGTTCTAACTCCAAGACCCGTGCATTATTAGACCCTAAAACGCTACCTTCAAGAACGCCATTACGACGTAAAGCAAAGATATTAACTTCTTTTCCAAAAACAATTTCGTTCTGTTCTGTAAATGGTGGAGAGAAATCATCAGGCTGAACCGTATAGCTAGCCTCTTCTCTATCATAATAAGTTAAATCAGCGTTTACATCAAAAGCAAACTCCTGAAATTCCCAATAACCATACTGTTCTGCTAATATTCCATTTTCAGCAGGCGTTTTAGTTGGATTAGATCCTACCGCAATATCTTCAGGTGGTAAATCTATAACAGAGTTCCATACACCAGCTTCAACGTATTTATAATCATTGTAGATCGCATGCTTTCTCATCGGAGCAGCAACAACCAAATCAGTTACAGTAGTACCGCCTAGGAAATATTGATTACCTAAAGTAGACACTAACATCGCATCTGCAATTGGCATAGGGTTAATTCCTGAAGGAACAGATATTTTTGGTAAAACATTTCTATCATCCAGACCCCAATCTCTTGCTACACGGTCATACTCTACTAATTGTCCTTGTGAACGATAAGCTAATTTATTGCTACCTGAAGCAAGTGAAGGTAGCTGATAAAAATGCTTATCTGAAGACAAATAATGCTGTGCTCTTTTTGAGTAATGTAAAACTGAAGTTGGCTCAGCAACAAACCCAATGATTGTGGCCAAATCAACCAAAATTGATGTACCCACTATACCGCCTTTAGGCGAATGTATTGGTGTTCCCTCAAAAGCGAACTCGTCTAATGTATCCGTAGCTTCACTGTTTAACCAACGCTCACCATAGTAATGCTTATCACTTTTAATAGGTTGATTAGGATATCCAGTTGGCTTAGGGTTAACCCAGTCAATATCGTTGAATGTACGACCATTTGATTTAGCACCACCCTGTACAAATACAGCTTGCTGCCAGGCAGTTTCAATTACACTACAGTCAACAGGCACGCCATCAGCTTTATGCAAAACACCCTGATCAGTGATTCTCTGTGGTTTACCTGTAGTTTTATTTAATACATAGGCTTCTTCATCAAGTTCACCCATTTCAATGACTTCAAGATAACCTTCACGCACATCGTTTACATCAGTTTTATCATAGATACCATATCTAAATGGTAAACCACCCTCTGGAATTGCTGGATGAACACAACTCTTATCAGTTGTTGTTAACAAAACGCCGCCTTCGCCTAGACCGCCTTCTGGAGCTGGCTCTGCTATTTGAAGCTGCATGGTAAAAACGTCATAAGGAGACAGATATACGTTAAAATCCATTACATCGTTTGAATTTTCAGACTCGCTAAAGCGAATTTTTAATGCTTTATATGCACCTGTGGTGTTGGTAATATTATAGACAGTAATAAATTCGTTATTAACATTATAATATGGAAAAATTAACACCTCTCCGCCTGACGCACCATCATTTAACGCGACCCCAAGCTTATTTTTATGATCATAATCAGCTTGAGCGGCCATACTCGACAGCCCTAATATCACTGCAGAAACTGCAGCAATTTTTGTTTTTTTAAACATTTGCTTCTCCAAAATTAAAAAATTATAAAACCTAATGCCCTGAGATATGATACCACTGTTCTGATGTGGAGTCTCGTACCCAGTTCTCCTTAACAGGAGCATTACTTTCAACAGCATCGAAACCTTTACCCAAAGTAATTGTAGCATAAATTACAATGCTTGCAACACATTTATTATCTACACATTCAACACCTTCTACCTCAACTTTACGCCAGGCACCTACTCCCTGGATTGTTAATCTATATTCCGAAAATGGGTAAATCTCCCTATACTCAGGCGTTTCATAAGTATAAGCTGATTCCAAGCGACCCTCTATTAACGCACTCCATCGTTCATTAACCCGCTGTGTAACTACCTCTTCTGGATTACGCTCAATATAAGAAGCGCATCCATTTATAACAAACAACATAAGCGAGATCAATCCCCACTTAATGAATTTTATATACACCTAAATGCCACCCCCTAATTATTCATATAAAAAAAGTAACGCTTTCATTTCATAGTAAAACACTTTAGCTTTACCACTTAAGGTCATATTATAGTAAAGAATTTAAAAAATACAAGTTTCGCTCTTAATAATTACTTATATTATAGCTACCCATGCTTTCTTATACCTTCCAAAATCAAATCAAGCTCACCAGCCATCGCTGACTCTATTGACTTTCAATGTTTCAGTCAAATTTGAGACGCTTTGTTAAGAACCTTCCTAACAGCTTAAATATAGCGCACCAATATAGGGACTGAAATCACAGCTTTGGTTCCTATTACTCCGCAACCTTATCAACTAAAAAATCTGATATAAGGTCATTAACTTATTTTTCAAGCTAATTAGAATAAATATCAAACTAGCCCTCATAAATAAATGCAATATTAATGCCACAATCAACAGAAGCTGAACAAATTATGTGTATTACAAACACAAGCCTGTGCCTCTATTTGACGATCTTGCTTGAATGCTGTCCAAAAAGGCCATTAAAAACCGTCTCAATTTAAAGACTAAGTTTATGAGCTCATTACAAGCCCTGACATATCACAAACAGACAAGCTTGCACAGGAATGCTTACACTTTATATAGAGTCACTGTAAAACTCGTCTCTCTTAAGCGACACTCCTTCCTGCGCACCTCCTCTTCACTTGGACTTATAAGTATATTTGTATTACATGACAACAAAATGACATCGCATATCTAATTTCAACAGCACAGACATTTTGTTGGGCGGAGCTTTAGCCCGCCGGCTGAACGATACATAAAGGTTAAAGAACCGCCCTACTTCTTGGCTTCTTAGCTTCTTGGCTTCTTGGCGTCTTAAAGAGAGGTTAGCGTTACCAGGTCATAAATCATGGCTTCCCGCTTTTTTAACAGCTAATATCCAGATTTATCTATATAATACATCTTTTTTACTACTGTTTTCCTGTCTATGTTCGACACAATTATTATTGGCGCTGGTTTTGCTGGTGCTGTTCTTGCTGAACGCCTTGCGACACAGCAACAGCAACGTGTTTTAGTTATTGATAAGCGCCAGCATATAGGTGGAAATTGTTATGATTGCTTTGATCAACACGGCGTTTTAATTCATCAATACGGCCCGCATTTATTTCATACTGATAATAAGTTGGTATTCGACTACCTTAGCCAGTTTACCGAATGGCAGCCCTACCAACATGAAGTTTTAGCATTTATCGATGGTCAAAAGGTGCCAGTACCGTTTAACCTGAATAGCCTGCACAGTTTATTACCTGAATCACTCGCTAACTCTCTTGAGCTAAAGCTGATTGATCACTTTGGTTACGGGGTTAAAGTTCCCATTCTGGAATTACGTAACAGCGATGATAAACAACTGAAATTTCTTGCTGATTTTATTTATGAAAAGATTTTTGTTAATTATACGGCTAAACAATGGGGCAAAAAACCAGAAGATATTTCTGCCGAAGTAACTGGGCGTGTACCTGTGCATATTTCCCGCGATAATCGCTATTTTCAGGATAAATATCAGGCGATTCCCGCACAAGGCTATACTAAAGTTTTTCAAAACATGCTCGACCATCCTCATATCAGTGTGATGTTAAATACTGATTTTAAAGATGTTTTTAAGCTTGATTTTGAGACTGGAAAAATGCAGTTTATGCACAGCGAATTTAATGGGCAACTTATTTTTACCGGACTTATTGACGAATTATTTGCCAGCCGCTTTGGTGAACTCCCTTATCGTTCACTGGCGTTTAAATTTGAACATTTGCCAGTAAATCAGTTTCAGGAAAAAACCACGATTAATTACCCTAATGACTATGATTTTACACGCATTACCGAGTTTAAACATATCAGCCAGCAAGTGACCCCTGGCACGACAATAGTCAGGGAATTTCCACAAGATTTTGAACGCGATAACCCGAGCAAAAATATTCCTTATTATCCTGTCTTTACCGATGAAAATAAGCAAATACTGGATCGCTACCTTGCCTTTGCCGAACAATTTGAGAATATTACTTTAGTAGGACGTCTAGCGGAAAATCGCTATTATGATATGGATGATATTGTTGCCAGGGCATTGCAAGTGTTTGATGATAAGTTTGCCAATCCAGGCTAATATCAATAAGCTCGTGTGTGCAGTTTATTAATTTGGTGTGTTGTAGTCGGGTTATGTGTCCAAAAGAATGCGTTTGTACTTTGCCCTTATAATATATTTTCCTGAATACGTACAACTCACTGCCATATTAAAATAAATTTTTAAAATATCAGTATGTTAAAAGTCTCGTCATTCCCGGAGTCTACCCAGTCAAGCTGGGCACAAGCTTTATCGGGAATCTTTGCTTTCCCCATGAGATTCCTGCTAAAAGCATGCAGGAATGACGAATATAGCTGAGAGTTATGGGTGATCAAGTATATTTTTAGCTATTTATTTTAATTATTGTTTAGTAGTAGAGAAGGAGTGAGAACAATGCCTATGTGTTGCTCAGGCAAGCTACCTGCTCGCCCAAAATGAATAGTTATTTAAGCACACCTCGGCGAATGATAGCCCTTGTGCTTCTGCTTACCCTATTGGCTTTGCCATATCTATCTTCATAAAAGGGAACAAAATTGCACTACATGGAGAAAAATGACATGTTAAAAAAAATTATTATTACCTTACTAAGCCTGCTAATAGTCAGCACTAACAGTGCTTTTGCAGCGGAAAGAATAGCAAGAATAATTGGCGGAAAAACTGCAAATTCAGGAGCATGGCCATGGATGGCCGGCCTTGTCTTTAACAACCCAATATATACTAATGGAGTTTTTTGCGGTGCCAGCCTGATTGCTAAAGACTGGGTATTAACTGCGGCTCATTGTGTGACTGATCTAGGAAGCTCTGACTTTGATGTGATTATTAATCAGCCACAACTTGAACTTGATACTGCCAATAGTGAACGCATACAGATAGACTCTATTTTAGTGCACCCTTCATATAGTGATTCTAATTTAGAAAATGACCTCGCTTTAATCAAATTAGCGACACCTTCACACAACCCGCCGATTAATGTTCTGGCTCCTTTTAGCGCTCAGGACAATGCCGGACAACCCGCCATTGCCTTGGGCTGGGGCTCTACTACTTCCACGCCACCCTTGCAATTCCCTGTCGATTTACAACAGGTCGACTTGCCACTGATTGATAATCTCCGTTGCAATGCTGCAATGGGATCCATTACTGAAGGCATGTTATGTGCTGGTGAAGGTCTGGGTAAAAAAGACACGTGCTTCGGCGATAGCGGCGGCCCACTTGTTGTTTTTGATACTGAAAGTCATACCTGGCGTCAGGCAGGAATTACCAGCTGGGGATTTAAATGCGCCGCCCCTGATACTTTTGGTGTCTATACACGGCTTAAGAATTACGCTAAGTTTATTTCTGATCATATTTGTAGTGCACCCACCTCGGTTTCGCTAAACCTTACGATTGATGGTAATATAGTTGCCGCAAGCTGGGATTCTGTAGGTGACGTCTCTGGCTATCGCCTGAATTATGCCCCTTATCCTGAAGCACAAACTATTTATAGTTTTGATGTGAATCGTGACACTTATTTTTCTACCCAACTTGGTAGTGGCAATGCATATTATGTAGCCATTAGCAGTTATAATGGCAACTGCATTAGCGATTATTCGAATATTGAGCATTTTTCTATCAAGTAAACTATAAGGGACAGCTTATCTGGATTGGTATATCGATATTAATATACTGCAGCACCAGACGCCTATCACCCCTTTTGACAAATGTATAAGTGACGCATTTATAAACTACAGACTTATATTTTTACCAACTAAATAGCTGAACAAACCATTAAAAGCTTTATGCCAGAAAACACCCTTCGATGTCACCCTGCACCTCTAAAGTCAATAAGTGTATTGTTAAAATGACTGCGCAAATAAAATTAAGCATCGTATTTCTTAACTTCAATAAACTAGCTGAGACGCATGTTACCAGTACTCGCTTACAGGAATTATGTGCTGACCGTGATGATATAGAAATTATTGCTGTTGATAATGGCTCTAAAGATGGTACTGCGGAATATTTGCAGGAACAGTCTAATATTATCAGTATTATGCTAGCAGATAACCTCGGCATTGCTGGTTATAGCGCTGGCTTTAATAAAGCCCAAGGAGAATATTTATTAATTTTAGATGATGACTCCTGCCCACTTAGTCTTTCTGGCATAGACCAGGCCCAGAAAACACTGGATCAACATCCCGACATTGGTGTTATTGCAGCACATATCCAAACGCCTGACGGTAATCCTCAATGGAGCTGGCACCTACCGATAAGCGATACATTTTCTCGCTCACCCTTTTTTATAGGCTGCGGCTTTATCATCCGGCGCGATTTATTTGCCAGAATCGGCTGGTATCCAGAAGATTTTTTTCTCTATCAAAATGAAATTGATATCAGTTTTCAGGTGCGCTTACACGGCTATGATATTTTTTATGACCCTGCCTGTATTATTGTCCATCGCGGCATTCCCAGCCAGCGCCCTGGTTGGCGAAGGGTGTTTTTTCCTACGCGTAATACCTTGTGGCTGATACGCCGTTATTACCCTCAGCCTCAGGCAAGCTATTTAATTTTATCACGCATACTGATTGGCCTGACTCGTGCCATCAGGTTTAACGAAGTTCCCAGTTATTTTAAAGCCGTGCGGGATGGCCTGTTTGCGCCGATTACAATTAATATTTTACCACCTGCTTTACGCAAATCATTTCTTCCCTTTTGGAAACAGAATAGCCTTATCCATCAATTATTAAGACGCGCATGAATTCAACAGCAAAAATCCTTATTATCATTGTCACCTGGAACAAAAAAGACTATGTACTTGATCTATTAAAATCCCTGTCATCGATTACTTTCCCAAGAGATCAGCTGGATATTTTAGTCGTTGATAATGCCAGTAATGATGGAACTGTTGAGGCATTAGAAGCGCACTTTGATGACATCCAGATTATTCGTAATACTGACAACCTGGGGGTACCGGTGGCTTTAATACCGGACTAGCCTGGGCATTTTCTCAAGCACCATCTCGCTATGATTATTTATGGCTTTTAGATAATGACGTAGTCGTACATCAAAATGCGCTGAGTGAATTAGTTGCAGTACTAGATGCTAGCCCCAATATTGCTGTTGCAGGCTCAACCATGATGCAACTGGATTATCCATCGCGTATCAATGAAATGGGGGCATTTGTTAATCTACAAAACGGCAATTTATTATTTAATCGGCACTATCAAGAAGTTCCAGGTTGGCACGGCAAAAAGATAGATGACCTATTGGTCGACAATGCCGACTTAAGCCAAGTATTAATGCATTGCCAACCCCAAATGGACGTCGATTATGTTGCAGCAGCTTCATTATTGATCCGCGCCCCCGTTGCAAAACAAGCAGGCTTGTGGATGGATTTTTTTATTCACTTTGATGATGTCGAGTGGTGTCTACGTATTGCAAAAGCAGGACATCGTATAGCCGTATCAGCTAAGTCACTCATCTGGCACTTATCCGCAGCGGCTAAAGTACCTAACTGGATACTTTATTATGATAACCGCAATGTTTTATATTTATTAGATAAATACAGCGACAAGCTTGCGGTTAAAAACACTATTCGCAGAATATTGAAAAAATACTTATATTATCAATTAATAGGCAAAGCAGATTTAGCTGAATTACATGTACAGGCAATTGCTGACTTTGAGCAAGGCATTATGGGTAAAAAAGCCATTCAGTTACCTTATAAATTTGAGAAAATAACAGAAATAAGTCGTATTCTAAATGATCCAGCGATTAAAAAAATTATCGTTCCATGGACTATTAATATGCAAGCAAGCAACATTGAAAATATTTTTGTCAGCGCAATGAAAAATCGCCCTGAATTGCAAGTATTTTATATTGTTTCTCCGCATAATCCACAACGCCAATTAACTAATACAATTCCTATCCTCATGTCGAGATCTGTACTGTCGCGATATCTTAAATATTTTTGTTTGCGTAATCAATTCGATATCGCTTTACAATCTGACTATCAAACGATCTTACCTTTGTCATGGATTGCCAAGAAAAATTTATTTACTAATGATGATGAGTACTTTTGCTTACGACCTGCACCACAAATATCTAGGATTATTGAACTACTCCCTTGTTTCGTTAAAAAATGGTATCAAGCAGGTAAATAATACAACGCATAGGATGAGCAATGTTCTGTTGCTCATCCCGCTCGACTATCTCATCCAAAATAAAAATACTAATCTGGCTAGTATTACAATTTTTTTCCTGACAATTTCTTGCGAGGTTTAGGTTATAGTAAGGACCGCCTTTTTCTAACCAGCCTTGTCAGCTATTAAAAAATAAAGACTTATCCTGCTCAGGAGTGTGTTCATAAACCCGGTTGTGTGTCGTGATAAATCGCGTTTGCGGAACACATACACAGCGGAAACCAATTGCAAGTGCTCTTAAGCTAAAATCCAGTAAGCTATAAAACCATGATATTCGGTATTCAATTCGCCTAGTTGTTGCCAAAGTCCACGGCGAATAAGCACACAAAAAGGGTGCGGCGTACTGAAATTTCTAGATATCTTTAGACAGCCATATAGCCCTCTACACTGATTGAGGACATTGATATGGCCCCAGTTTCCTGATAATGTTGCCATAAGGTATCCTGATTACGTACAAGACTCAGCCATTATGAAAAAAATAATTAATATCAGTACCTTATAAAAAACCAGCAGCGTCATTCCCGAAGTCTTTTATCGGGAATCTATTGCTTAGGCCTATAGATTCCTGCTAAAAGCATGCAGGAATGACGAGCGTTCTTGGATATGGCTGAGGGTTATGGGTAATCAGGTAAGGTATTAACGAGGGCATAAGAAACAGCAAAACATTTGGCTATCTCAGACTTACTTTGCGCTTCTATCTCAATAGCATGGAGAACTTTTTTCGGATATTGATTAAATAAAGGAGCTGACACAAAAATAAAATACATTTAATCTAGATTTGATAATACGGGTAATGTAATATTTTACAATCGATGCATACCGCCCACTCTTGTCATGCGTTAGATATTATTCATCTGAAGTTAAGTAAGATCGAAAGCCAGGCAACTTCTATACGGGCTAGACAAATTCCCTGTTTGATAAAAAATGTGTTTATTGGGATAATTATGATCAAGCAATTAGCTAACGAAAAAAGTACTTTTTGGCTGATATTGTTTGCTATACCAGGTAGCAACTCGGCTAATATCATTGCGTCTGAGAGTCATAATGCCTCTAACCAGTGCAATCCGTATATGCCCGTGTTAAAGAATTCGCACACTCCAGTTTTTACCTTGTCATTATAAAAACATTCCCAATGGAACTAATTTAGCAGCGACTTCTTCTAAAATGCCTGAAACTGACTTAAACGCTTATTTAAGGTCTATATTAAAACACGGCAACATGCGCCGCCCAATAAGCTTTACTGAAAAGTGTTGTATTTGAAATTTCTGCAGATTAAATAACTGCAATATTGTAACGTTTATGCCCCGAAGATGATGGAAGAAACACTCGAATCATTGAATCATTGAATCATTGAATCATTCTTAAAATGAGCCGCATCCACAAAGAATACTTGGCCTTTTCAATTTATTTCTTCATCCAGCAAAGGCTTGAGTTCATTTTCTAAAAAACTCTTGCCACTCGGGATCTGCTTTTGACGAAATAGCAATCATTTTTTCGACACTTCATTGCAAGGTGTTTACGCATGAATCAAGGCAATCACGCCCAACCCCAGCTTTATTCCAGTTAATTGCTCTACTTCAAAAACCGCCTCGGAAACTAGCGGCGGGGAACGGGCACAATCCCGTTTACCCCTGACCGCCCGATTCAGTTACAGGAGGACTGATCGGTAACCTTAAAATCGTCAATAAACCAGCCTACAAAATTGTTGGCCACATTGTCGACTGAATTAAAGCGGAAGTTTACCTGGATGGACTGACCTGCATAACTCGAAAGATCTATTGTCTCATTAGACGTCCAGGCAGTAGTCGATGCATTCTTTGAGTCTCTTGACCATACTATGGTGGTGCCGGCCTCAGTGATAATTTCTACTTGGGTTTTATCATAAGAACCGCCAGAATACGATTCAACCTTTCTAAAATAATCAAAGCTCAGGGTCGAAGTTGCACTAATGCCGGAAATCACCGGTGAGGTCAAAGTGCCCGTGTTAGTGCTTCCGCTATTGTAATTGCAGGAAGCATCCCGAGTATAGGCAAAGGCCTTAGTTGCCGATGAATATCCGGGACTAGCACAAGCGGAGTTATCGGCAAGGTGCCATAAACCTGTGGCAGACCATGCGCTGATATCGCCTTCGAAATCCTCAGTAAAATCGCATGCTACTGGTGTGATGGAATTAACCGTCACTGTAATCGGCGCAGAAGATGTGGATTTGCCGCCAGAATCGGTCACTGATGCAGTGATCGTGTGCTCGCCTACGGATAAGGTTGTTAATGCCAACGGGCTACCGCTTCCGATGGAAGCGACTTCGAGATTGGAAGTCCAGATGATATCTCCCTGCGGCAGTGGCCCGTCTTCAGTGTCACTTGCCGTCGCTTCAAAAGTGATTGTATCGCCTTCGGTATAGATCTGTCCGCCTGATGGAGCTGTAATCGTTACGGTTGGCGGGGTATTGAGGCTAACCGTCAGATTAATTGTCGCGGAGGATGTGGATTTTCCACCAGAATCGGTCACGGTCGCGGTGATCGTGTGCGTACCTACGGATAAGGTTGTTAATGCCAACGGGCTACCGCTTCCGATAGAATCGACTCCTTCTAGACTGGAAGTCCAGATGATATCTCCCGGCGGCAGTGACCCGTCTTCGGTGTCGCTTGCCGTCGCTTCAAAAGTAATTGTATCGCCTTCGGTATAGGTCTGGCCACCTGATGGTGCAGTAATCGTTACGGTTGGCGGGGTATTGGGGCTAACCGTCAGATTAATTGTCGCGAAATTGGATGCGCCATGCAAGTCGGTCACGGTCGCGGTGATCGTGTGCGTACCTACGGATAACGTTGTTAATGCCAACGGGCTACCGCTTCCGATAGAATCGACTCCTTCGAGATCAGAAGTCCAGATGATATTTCCCGGCGGCACTGTCCCGTCTTCGGTGTCGCTTGCCGTCGCTTCTAAAGTAATTGTATCGCCTTCGGTATAGGTCTGGCCGCCTGATGGTGCAGTAATCGTTACGGTTGGCGGGGTATTGGGGTTAACCGTCACGGTAATCGAAGTGAAAGAGGTATTTAAATCGCTATCCGTCACGGTCGCGGTGACTGTGTGCGTGCCCAAAGGCAGTATGGATGAAACCGAGGCGCCGGTGCCGATAGCAACGGCAGAGGAACTGCCGGTGGTATAGCTCCACTCGATCTGTGTCGACAAATCCCCGTCGTCAAAGTCCGTCGCAGTACCGCTGAAGGTGATTGTATCGCCTTCGATAAACGTTGTATCGTTTGCAGGCGTGTTAATAACTACGCTGGGTTCCGGCGCTCCGATGCCGTCACAAGCGGACTCACCGGTGACTACAACGTCGTCAATAAACCAGCCTTTATAACCGTTGCCCACGTTGTCGACTGAATTAAACAGAAAGCGAACCTGAATCGTCTGACCGGCATAGCTCGAAAGATCGATAGACTCGCTGGTTGTCCAGGCACCAGAAGATGCGTCAGTGGAGTCTCTCGACCATACCATAGTGGAGCCCGCCTCAGTGATAATTTCAACTTCGGTTTTGTCGTAAGATCCGCCGGAATACGATTCAACCTGTCTAAAATAATCAAAGGTCAGCGTCGAAGTCGCACTGATGCCGGAAATCACCGGTGAGGTCAAAGTGCCCGTGTTGGCGCTTCCGCTACTGTAATTGCAGGAAGCATCCTGAGTATAGGCAAAGGCCTTAGTTGCCGATGAGTACCCGGGACTAGCGCAAGCCGAATTATTGGCATGATGCCATAAACCCGTAGCGGTCCATTCGCTGACACTAACATCGTCTTCAAAGTCCTGATTGAGCCCCGGCGAAGTAGAACCGTCATCGACAAAGACGGTTACCTGGTCCGTGGCACTGCCGCAAGAGGTTGTTGCAGTCAATGTGTAAGTCTGTGTCGCTGCAGGAATAATCGTGATTTCTGCAGAGCTCTGTCCGCCCGGCGACCAGCTATAACTGTTATCGGGTTGTGCAGGTGTTCCGATGGTAATTGATTGATTAAGGCAGATATTCTGATCCGGACCGCCAATTGCGGCTGCTCTGGGCGAGCATTGGCATTCGACGGGAACCGAAAAACCATTGGTTGCTGTGGTCGCGGTATTGCCCGGAGTTGCAGCATCTACGCCGAGCCCGAAATCGGCAAAGGCTTGCCATACAGTACAAAAATCTTCCGTGCCAAATTTGCTTTGTGCGTCGACAACGGCAGCAATGATGCCGTCGCGAGTATCTAAAAACGATGGGGAGCAGTTGGTATGCTTAAGCCCTTCGGTGACGTAAAAAAGCGCGCGCTGGTTTCCAGCCCAACCCGGTTCGGGGTTGCGTAGATCCTGATCGAAACCGTGCTTGTCGACCAGTGCCCAATAGACTTCCCATAACCCCTGCGCCCAAACCGAACCCACACCATGGGGAACCGCCATTCCGTCGATGGATTTATAGGTGAAATTATTAACGTTTTGATCGGTAGAATAATATTGAGTTCGAATTCCAATGCCGTCCGGAGCCTGGCCGAAAAGATAAGTTCCAATGCCGCGACTATCTGTGCCCTGGTCCCCCTCTTTAGCGGTATAGGCTAATGCAAAAAAATCACTCCAGCCTTCGCCGGGTTGCTGATTATTCTGCAGACAGCTGACGTTCGACGGCCCACCGACCAGGCGATTGGTAATACCGTGTCCATACTCGTGCACGATAATACCGCTATCCAGGCTGCCGTCGCGATCAGGACTGGTGTCGTTGCAGGTAAACATCTCCATTCTCGGATTAGAACCGTCGGATGGCGTGGTGAATCTTGCGTTGCAGCTTCCTGAGCCGTCCTGGGAATGCGCATCGACTGAATCACTGCCGGAGCCGCCTTTACTAAAATTGTTTTCCTGGAAATTACCCGCCGCTTCATCAAAACCATACATATAATGAATGTCGTGGATCAGATTGTTCCAGTAGAATAGATTTGTAACTGCGGCCGGTCGGGAGTTTGATGGGGCAGCCGATAGATTAATGGTGAAATCGCATAAAAAAGATAATGGATCGCTTACATTACAGGTCGGTTCAGAATTATCACAAGTATTATTGGTATCTGCATTGATACAGGCATGGACATTGTTTCCCTTCATGATTCCTGTGCCGTTGTCAAACCATCCCGACGGTGATGCCGTGCTGTTTTCGGGGTCGATAACGAAACTACGTCCATCCCCAGGCGGTAATGACAGCGGGCTGACAACATGATTGGGACTTTCGGCAGGTTGTTCATACACCTGGAATCGAGCGTTGCTGGTCAGATCGAAACGGGTCCAGACCTCACCGGTCAAGGCATCGATATTAAACTCATACAAATCGGTATCTTCGGGACCGTATGTGACGATATTCCAAACCAAACGGGTTTGCTGATTACGAACAGGCAACAATTTCAACTGGGCTGTAATTTCCTGTTGCGATAGAGTCGGATAGTTGGCGCGAACCAGTTGATTCTGGCTATTTTTGTCGCGCTGCACTTCGATCGCGCCGGGCGCATCGACACCAAGATTAAAGGCTGCCAGCCTTATGGCCTGGCGCACATTAATCCTCGGCCGGGTGGTGTTGACCGCACCTCTGAGGTTGGAAACAAAATCATTGTTTACAATCATGATGCGTCCCTTGCGGTCAACGCTGACATTGAATTGGCCGTTGAAAACAGGGATTCCTTTAAAATTTTGCTGCAGATAAATATGGGTCGCGCCCGTGGATTTTGAAAATACCTGGTTACGCACCTGATATCCGCTAAAATCGTCTAATGTCAAACCAAACAGGGGGTGGTTTTCGCTGAGAAAAGACTGGACTGAGTCAACGGGGGTCGCGCCGGCTTCAGTTAAATACCCGGATGGGTTGATAACTGTTCGGGCCACGCCGGTCCATTTGTCAAATCTGACGTTTAGTTCAGGGTATTTACGTTGAAGTCGTTTTTGGACGTTAACCTGCTCAGCCCCGGGCTTTTTGTCAAAACCTGCATTGTGCCTAATCCTGAGGTCAAAATTTCGCAATTGATGCCGGTCATTAGCATCGTCTATGACACCGCCCAGGCTTGCGCCGCTGAAGAAAAGTGCAAGTAAAGCAAATAAAATGATGCAGATCTGCTCTTTTACAACAGGAACGGGAATAACGCTGTTATTTTTCATAAATCGGCACCAAGAATTTAAGTATGAATGTCTATTTTTACATCAATGAGACATTTGGGGGAAACTGTAGCTTATTGTTCTATTAGTAGGTGAATATTTTATATCAACAACATTCGACCACTGTGAATACTTTTTCTCGAGATAATATAATATAAAGTTAAATTAATCAAAGTTTTGCGTAAAAATTTTTTTAAAACATCATCTGCTGCCGGTCTTGCTTCGCATAAAGTGCCAATAACGCTTTCATTATTACCCTCAGGCACACCTCTTCAACACATCAAATAAATGATTGTAATCAATTAATTGAAACAAACAATGTGTATATTTTTTAAAAACATATGTTGATTCATGCATTTGCACTTGAACAATTTCAATTGAAAAACTTCACATTTTGGATATTGTGTCTACATTTAACACGCCGAGTGAGGAGATTCGATGATATTTACAGGGAATGTATTTAGTTAGATAGTGTTTTTAAATTTCTTCTAGGAGTAACCTAAAAATGAATTATTTTAAAAGAAAATCTTAGAATCTTAGGGTCATAGAGAATCTTAGTGTCAGGTCCCGAATTGCGATCACATTACCAAAATCGGCATTGTTGCGATATCTTAAATATTTTCGTTTGCGCAATCAATTTGATATAGCTTTACAATCTGATTATAAACCTATCTTTCTTTTATCCTGGGATTGCCAAGGAAAATTTATTTATTAATGATGAATACTTTTGTCTACGGCCTGCACCACAAATATCTAGGATTATTGAACTACTCCCTTGTTTCGTTAAAAAATGGTATCAAGCAGGTAAATAAACAAGCAAGGATGTGCCAAGAATCGAAGCACATCCACTCTCGAGCTTTACTTGTAGAAATAGCAGATCTTTCTAGCGTTTGTGTTTCTTCATCTATTTACTTATCAAGTTTAATATTGAAGTTCTGCTCAGAGACTTCAGCTTTAACATCCAGCAAAATATCACTTTTTGTAATATAACCAGGCGCTGAAATATTTATTTGATAGCGGTTAGGTAAATAATGGTCTAATATGATTTGCCCATTACTTCCAGACACTCTTTGCTCATTCCAGCGTTGCGGACAAATAAATTCAGCTCCTTCTATCGGCTCACCCGTTTCGCTATCAACAATATGGATAATCATTTTAACTTGCTGATTACTTGTCATTAATGAAGGGGAAGCATTTCCTGTTAATTTCCGCCAGACTTTCTTGATAAGCAATTCAGAAATGTCGTTGATTGCAGGAGTTACCCTGATAGATGTGGAATTTAGTTTCCTTAGTATACTTATCCCCAAACCATCTCGGGTCTGCATTTCAATCAGGTCCATATTTTTAGGAACTTGTCCAGCCTTTTTCAGCGTATCGATCAATACTCTTGGGCCATTCACACCACACATAGATGGAAAAATATCGTGTAAAATCAGATAGCCTCCCACTCTGACATCATCATAGTAGGTATTAAAATCTTCAAATGCACCTTTAACCGAATGATCGCCATCAATATATAGCAGATCAATCTGCTTTTCGATATCATTGGCTATATCCGCATGCACCTCGCCGGAATACCCTTTAATATAGGTAATAACATCTTCCAGTGCTGATTTTTTTCGATATAATTCGGCAACTTCCCGTCTGTTCTGATTTCCTTTTCCAGCATCAACATCCCAATCAAAAGCATCAATTGAAATAATTTTACCAAACCCTTGTTCTCTTAATGCCTGTGCAAAATGTAAAGTAGAAAATCCAATAAAGCACCCGATTTCAACCACTAACAGAGGGCGTACCATTTTTGTGAACGAGTATTATAAATTTGCTACATAAATATTAACCGAAGCAGGGTGTGAACAAGGTAATTGATCCACCTCTTTAATTACTACGGTTTGGTACACATTATCAAAATACAGCATTCATTTCTCTCCATCCGGGTATTAAAAATACAAGCAAAAAAGCTTTACAAAAAAATAACTGTTCAGATGCCTACTGGCTTTAACGCCCTTCCAAGAAGAAGAAAAGTAGTGACAGGAATCTGAACAATTAACAAAAATTATTATAACTACCACTCCTAACGGTGGGATTCAAGCACTGCGTTTATTCATATTGTAATGATAAACTTGATGCTTGGGCGGCTTGACGGCTGATTCTTCGAACCTTTAAAACACGCACTTAATTGTTGTCGCTAAGCTAAATAATATAGTTTGTCCTGGCTTTCTTTATTCAGGTTTTTATTATAATAGGGATCGCCACGTTCTAGCCAATCCTGCCATTGCAGAAAAAATAACTGTTTGTCCTGCTCAGGAAAGTGAGCTAATAAATCATCTCTTAGCTTTAAAAACTGCGCCTGAGGAACAATAACACAGCGCCAGTTTATTGCTAGGGCTCTTAAAGCAAAATCCAATAAGGCATAATAGCCATGGTAATCACTATTCAGCCCGTTTAATTGCAGCCATAGATCGCGTCTAATCACCACACAATAAGGGTGTGGGGCACTAACGTTTCTGGCAAGCCTAGTCACAGCCATATAACCGGGTTCATCGACAGAGCACCCTTGATAAGCAATTAGAACGTCTCCCTGTTTGTGATAGGTAGCACCTGCATATTCAATTAAATTATTATCTGTGATAATACTGCCACTTGCCAGCCCAACACCACTCATTTTTGTCCATGCGGCTAAGTGACATAGCGCATTCCCTGCAACTGGAGTGAGTGTATCGCTGAGTAGCGCAATAAATGGCTTCTCAGTATCTGCTTGTTGTAGTGATTGCTTAATAAATACGGTATAGACATCCTTAGCGATAGCCGAACCAATAGTAATGACTTCAATTTCATTGATATCCGGGCATACTAAATCCAGCTGGTAATTGCCACGCCACAAGTTCTTTATTTCTGATGCTTCGCCAGCAATACCACGCCGTTGTAATGCCTTATTTAAAGCATAAACACCCGCTTTAAAAGCGTAATCTTTAGCATTGCTATCTAATGAAACAGACCCCGGATATTGCCGCCAATGATAAAGCACCTTCTGGATATGGCGTACTTGTGGCTGAGTTTCAATAGCACGTAAAATCAAGTCATAATCTTGCGAGCCATCCAGTTCAGAGCGATATCCTTCTAACTGGTTTAATAAACTACGCCGGTAGCACATTAAATGAAAAATATAATTGCCTGAGAGCAGGGTTTCTGGCGACCAGTCAGGCTTGAACAAATGCATGTAACGTTTACCCTCTGGGGATATCATATCCCGATCAGAATAAACTATATCAACATCAGGGTGCTGCTGAATTTCTCCAGCAATTAAAAACAAGGCATCAAGCGATAAACGATCATCGTGATCTAAAAATACTACATACTCCCCTGTAGATTTTTCTATACCTAAATTCGTTGCTTTGGAAATACCCCGAGACTCGGCACAAAAACAAACTTTAATTCTAGGGTCTTTACAAACTGCAGACGTTAGTAGCTTATGTGTTTCTGTATTTGATGAGCCATCATCTATTAAAATTAGCTGCCAGTATGGATAAGCCTGCGCTCGGACTGAAATAATACATTCATAAAGCACATCAGGCTGAGTATTGTAAACAGGTGTAACAATGCTGATTTTGGGCGGAAATTGCCATCGATAAGCTTTCTGTTTTAATAAGCGCCAATCATTTAAAGTCTGTAAACTATGCTGATTAACCCACTACTGATAATCGGGGCAACCATCAGTTTGATTCCATAGCGTAAAACACTGCGCAGCAGGTGTAACAGCAGGATAGTAGCGTAACCACTGCCATGCAGCTGTTGCTGTTAAAAAAGTGCCAGGAATAGCATTAAATAATTTACGTAGAGCTTTATGTCCCCAGTGCTTGCTTTGCATATGCCTAAATTTCGGTATTGACTAGATTACCTTCTCTGGCATGAACCTCAATAGCTTCAAATGTCGCACCCTTTATCTGGTTTTTTTCAATCACATTTCCTGTTACCTTAACCGTTAAATGAATACCTGCAAAATGTGAACCTAAAATTGTATTAGCAGTGACCCGGTTATTACAACTGGCAAAGTCATACTGTTCAGAATGTTGTCGTTCAGCAACGCCGATTAATATCCCAAAGTAATGAAATCGATCATTCACGCCACGATTATTATTCTCTATCAAGTTATTGGCTATCGTGCTTGCATAAGCCGCACGCACAAACTTAACCCCGTCTCCCCAATTACATTCAATATGATTATTTTCAACCCGAGTATAGGCCGCGTTATCCAGACTTATTCCCGGCAATTTTGCTTTTGAGCTGCCATCATCCATTAAGCCCATTTCACTGACAAAATCGATGCCTAGCTCAACTTCATGCTGTAATCCTCGCCAACCATTATTATAGATATGACAATTCTGTATGATACAACCCCATGCGCCATTATCAATAGTAATTCCTTCACAGTCATTATGTGCAATCACGGTATTTTTGACACTTAAATAAGCGACACCATCCGTAGTAATGCCCATTTTACGATTATGCGAGAAAACACAGTCAATCATATCTGTACGATATGGTGACGGATCATCTATTGCAAAAGGTGCAAAGTTACCTATAACATGATCAGTATGGTGTAACTGAGCAGCAAAATCCATAGCATCAATGTGTGCGGGTAATTTTAAATCTGTTAAAAATATCCCGCTTTGCTGACAATATTCTGCAATACAATGCTTCATCAGAGTTTCATTGACATCACGAATAAACATAAAGCCAACTAAGCCCGCATATTGCACGCGGCAATTAAAAAGTCTACTTTGATATACTTTGTCTGCTAATAAAATACCAACACCTCTAGGTGAAATAATATCGATATTTTCTAAATGCAACGCCTGGGTATGACTGGCAAACAGAGCAGCACAAAACTTATGTTCTCCTTGATGAAAAATCCTGATATTGCTAATGCTTACTTGTTCTATAAGCTTATCCGTCGAGCCCTGAATTTTAATGCCATAATCAGATTGTTTAAAAACCAGTTCGGTTCGTCCTGTTACTCCTGTTAAGCAAATACCCTGTGTAAGATTCAAGCTATTGTGTAATTCCAGCGTACCTGCAGGCAAACGAATTCCCCCCCCCCCCTGTTCTTGCAGAGATTGAATTGCATTAAACAAATTGCTTTCAGTAAAGTCTGCAGCTTTTAGTTCAATTAAATTCTTGCTGCGCTGCTGGTGAATGATTTGCTGTTTTACAAAATCAATTGGCTGTGGTTGATTATAAAGTTTGTCCGCATATTCCATGCGTTCAAACAAGCTCCATTGTGGCTGTGCCGTCACCAGCTTAGAGTATGCCTGTTGCTTCAAAGTGTTTTTTCTCAGAATGACACTTTTAATTTTATGACGCATCATAATAAACATTTTTCATTTCTCGCTTAAGACAGAACACCTATTTATATATGGAGAATAGCAACCATTACTCCTCAATCACCAACGGCTCCTCTCGCTGCTCTTCAGTCTGGATTTCCAGTCCATCATAGCCTCTAATCATTTGATCTGAACCCGGTGTCCACACATCTTCGTCAAAATAAATACCTGTAAGTTTGCGTTTAAACTCATCCGTGACTTTACGTGCGTCAAATTTATTCTCTACGACGCGAGGGGTAATAACAACAATCAATTCATCTTTTGTTATATTTTTAGACACCGAACCAAATAACCAGCCTACATATGGGATATCTTTTAAAAAAGGAATTCCGGTATTGTTATAAGTATGTTGTTCATTAATCAAGCCACCTAGAACGATACTTTCACCACTCACAACCGCAACCTTAGTTGTAATCTGTCGTTTTAATATTGTTGGAGAATCAATGTTAGAAGACTGTGTTGTTGAAGCCGAATCAACGCTCTGGTCTATCTCTAACACCACCTGGCCACTGGCATTCACTCTGGGTTTTACTTTTAAAATAACCCCGGTATCCAGCATTGTAATACTGCTGGTCTGAATTGGGTTTAGTGAGCCACTGGTATTAGTTGATTCAGTTGTTCTAATAGGCACCGAATCCCCGACTTTAATCGTGGCTTCTTCATTATTTAAAACCATTAACGAAGGCGATGAAAGTACATTAATTTTATTATCTTTAGCCAATGCAGTGAATAATAAACGCACGTCATTACCAGTCGATACCAACCCATAAGTAAATCCGCCGGCTGCTGCATTAAGGGCCAAGCTAGTTAATGAATTGGCGTTTCCAGATACCCCCACTCCTTGTAAGCCATCAGGCCCACTATTTCTAAATAACCATTCTACACCATATGATAAACTGTCATCTAATTTGACAGCTACAATACTCGCATCAATTAATACCTGTAAAGGCATGACATCCAGATGTTTAATGATTTTACTCAATGTTCGATATTGCTGTGGTTCAGCCATAATAACCAAGGCATTATTAGGCTCATCAGCAATAATACTGACACCTTCCAAAGACGCGTTTCCCTGTGCATTGCTAGTCGTTACTTTTGCTGTTTTTGCAGGCTGATTAACTCGATTATTAATCGTCGCTAAACTTTGTCCGGGGGCGATCGATACGGCTTTACTTTTAGTGGGTGCAATACCACTAATTACCGCGCTTAATGTCCCAGCTAACTCAGTCGCATCGACATGCTGCACTTTATAAACAATCACGCCTCCCTCGCCAATCACACCATTTTGCTGATCCAGCCTCGCTATCCACTTCTGCGCTTCTTTTAAATAAGCTCTTTGCTGGGTCACCACTAAAATAGCATTTAAATGCTTTATGCTAATAAAACGCAGCATTCCCGAGAGTGGGTTTTGCTCCCCTTTATTAAATACAGCCTCAATATCCGCAACAGTACTACTTACTTCGGTATTTTCTAAAGGGTATAAACCAAACGACATTCCAGCTATATAATTAACATCAAAAGTATTAACCAGATCAATTATTTTTTCTAATTCGTCCTTAGTTCCTGCCACAAATAACAAATTTCGTGCAAGATCCATTCTAATAATGGCATTAGCAGGCACAACGGGTTTTAATACTTCTGCCATGTCGCTTGCACCTACATATTGCAGCGGTATAATTTTCAATTGATAGCCTGTTGCAAGTTGCATACTGGTTATAAGAGAAGCGTCTGCAGAATGCACCCCTGCTGCATCTGGCTCTATCCGGTACACTCCATCACGCTTAATTAGTACTGCGCCATTGGCCCGTAACAGCATTTCCAGTGTCGGCAACAGGTCATCCTTGTGCAGGGGTTTGGTCGTTTGTAAAGTGATACTGCCTTTTACTGCGGGGTTCAAAATGTAATTTTCGTCCAACATATCGCTAAGGATAATCTTGCTAACTTCACCTATGTCTGCAGCATCAAAATTGATTGAATATTTTCCATCTGCCTTTGATTGAGTGATAGCTGGATTTAATGATTTAACTATAAACTTACCAGAACCGATATACTCTTCATTCTGCATAGACTTAATCTCGGTTTTGATATCTTCATTATTATCTAATTGTGAAAATATCACCGCATCGCTTGGTTCTTCCTGATCAGTTTGAGTTGAAGTTTCTGCATCTTGATTTTTGTTTTTATCAGGATCTTCCAGCTCCACACCCTCTTCTTTAATCGGGATTTTGATGCCTAATTTAGGACCCAGATGGAATTTGCTGAGTGACTCACAAGCTGTTAAGGAAAGACTAATAATCACTAGCAAGCCGAGAAAGCTAATGCGTTTTCTACAAGAATTCATTGTGCCTTCTTAATTGTCTGTTTAAAAGGGTTGGTTTTAAGTGCTTTTTTGGGTCTTACTGCTGTCTGTTCCCGCGGTTTTACCAATAATATTTCATCTGTATTATTATCAGCGGAAATAATGACACGATCATGTTTTATTTCTTTAATTTGCCAGCCATTGATTTCCTGGTTTTGTTTCAAGCGTTGAAACTTTGGTTCATCGGGTTTAGCCCGTGGGTTGTGAAATAAAGCATAGGTACCAGCAGGCGTATCAATAATGCCAATCAGGATCATATCAAAGTCCTCAGCAGGTTTTACCTCATCCTCTGCATTTATTTCTTCCGCTTCTTCAGGGTCTTGCGGCACAATCGGTATGCGTCCAGCAAAAAACAAAGGCCTTTCCAGTATCTGATGATAATCTGTTAGCGGATGTTCTTTAAATTGAGTGCCGGGAACTTCTTGCAAGGTAAAGCCTGAACTTTGCACATTGTCTATTTCCTGCAGAATTTTCGCCTGATAACTTTTACTATAACCTGCCTGCAATAACATCAAGATAAGTATCAACATACTACAGGCTATAAACAACAAGCTCAGCATGTACTCCCATTTAAGCAGTTTCATTACATTTGTTTCCTCATGTAACTGGACACTTCCAGGGTTACCACTATATTACCTGTCTCTTCTGTTTTACGCGTTTTTCTATTGCGCCTCTTGGGTGCGGGCATTACTGTGACATTATCAATAATCAGTAAGGGTTTTTTAACTTCGATATCATATAAAAGCGACCTTAGCATTTCCATATCCCCTGTCAGCTTTACTTTTACAGTAATGCGTACTAAATCATTCTGTTCTTTATTAGGTAATACCTGCGAGCTACTTAGCTCACCTCCAGCATTTACAGCCATGGCTTTAATACTATTTTGTAATTCTGCGGTTGCCAATGAAGAAGATTCCTGAGTATTAAAATAGCCCAGAGCATTAATTTCTTTGCGCCCCTGCTCTACATCAATTAAAACTTCTTCACGACTTGCAATGACTCTCTCGTAGCGCTTAATGCGAAATGCCTGCTCATCTATATCTGCGTTTATCTCATTTAAACTGTTCAGCCAAGGCACAATAACAAGCGCAGCTATACTGATAATAATACCAAATAATAAGCCGAGTGCGAGCCATCGTTGTTGTGTGTTATTCAGCGTCTGCATGTTGTACGATTATGACTTCTGTGGATATTTTAAAGCGCTCTAAACCCGATCTACGATCTTTGGTTACCGGGGATATAAATCTGGTATTTCTAAATAATTTTGTTTTTTCCAAAGAAGCGATTAAATTCGAGGCACTGCCCGATTGTCCGGTTAACTCGAGGGTACTATCATAATATCGCCAATTTGATACCCAGGTATCATCACCAAAAACTTCGGTGACTTTATTCATAAGCTGAATAACAGATGCAGCCGCCTTTTTTTTATCTATCAGTGACTGTGTTGCCTGAAATAAGTAGTCTATACTTCTTTTTGAATCTTCTATCTCTAGTGCTACTTTTTCTACTTTTCGTGCGCGTTGTTTTAATTCATTTAATAAATCTGTCGCACTGCTTATAGGTAGAATCATTAAGATAATTAATAATACTAGAGCCAGTAATGCAGATCCAAGCATGATAAACAAGGGCTTTTTATTCGCTTTCTGGCATAGATTCTTGGGCAATAAATTATATTGACTAAGAGTTTCTTCAGCGCTTAATACTCGTGCAGCAGAATCAGCATAAAATGGCTGCAACCCCAGTCCCAGGCAATGCTGATACATGCTTTCCAGGCTGTCTTTTTTAACTAGCACCAATAACAAGTGAATTAATGCCTTATTATTTGCCGGACCTAGTTTAATAAAATCAAAGTAAACCTGATCTGCTTTAAAAGGGGTATAGCGATCCAGTTCATAACTCATAACCTGGTACAGATTGCCTTCTGCAGCGGCAGGTAAAAAAACATCCTGAGTGACAGATAAAGCTTCAGGTACACGTAACACAATTTTCGCATCGCTATATTGTTTATTATTGGCAATCAGGCTTTGTAGCTCCTCTTTAGCCAGTTCATTAAATTCAAACTCACCTAAAGCAGTTTCTTGCTGATTATTAACAAAGCTAATTTTCGCTTTCGCTGAATCAATTTCAACCACTAACAGGCTTTTCTCGCGCTCCAGTGCATCAAGAAATTTGCGCGGCACAAAAAAACTTAATTGTTGCCACCACCATTTAAAAAACAGTGATACATCAATTTTACTATCAAGATTTAACATATTAATTTATGACCCACTCATCACTTCCAGGCGAAAATAAGGAAGGCATCGGATAGTCCTCGGTCCATTTCAATATTTCAAAAGGTAAACCATTTTCAGCATAGCCTTGTTTCATAATTGCCATTATCTTTTCGGTGACATTTTGATCCATCATTGCCTCCGCAATAATCATATACACATTACTATTACCGCCGCCATTATACCAATCCGGTTTAGCGACGGTATCGCCGTTACGTTGACTCTCTGCACGTTGCAGTAAATACTCATCAACCATCTCTGCATTAACATCAGGCAAAGTTAACAGCACCTCGCGTGTTGCCGTTACCGGGTTAAGTTCCTTATTGTTGGTATAAACACTTATCTTTCCCTCTAGCTGCTGATATATTTCAGGGGTCATGCCCATTACCATTTGCACTTCTTCGATACTTTTAAACAGATCATTACGTGGTGAATATTTTAAACCTGCCTCTTCATACTGTTGTTTTTCTGCTCCATTAATTGCGAGTAATTCATCTTTATCGCGCCAATCAAGCACGGCATCACTTAGGCTATCAGCCAATGTTTCGTCAACGTCTAATGAGCTAAATAATTGTTGCAGTTGTTCTTTGCTGGCAAGATTAATATTTATCTTGCCAGACTCATCAGCGATCAGTATACGAATTCTTTTACCTGCGAATTCAATTTCATACAAACTATTATTTGCCTGCCAGCGCTTTTCAGTGTCCTTGCTTAACAGCATCAGAATTGCATAATTAATCCCCCCCTCAGCCAGCGCGAAGGCTTGTGCTTTTTCCTTTAAGCCGCCAGTAATAGCAGTTTCTCTCTGTATCGTCAGGGCAAAACTACTGGCCATAATGGTTAATAAAGTCGTCACCCATAATACGACAATCAGCGCAAGCCCTTTATTCGCTCTCATTAACGTCCACAAATTTCCCGTTCACTATACCAAAAGACGAGCCAGGCTAATTCTCAGCAAAAGCTTTATCAACTTTCAAGGCAACCACAAGTTGCGGCCAGAGCTCACCATCGACCAGCTCAATATCTACACTAACTAATCTAGGTAAGCTGTCTTTCTCTAACCAGTTATTTTGCCAGCTTGAATCACTATTTCGAAAATCACTATCAGAGCCAAAATAGGCAAACTTCAGACTATGAATTTTCTTTAAAATAACAACAGGCTTTACAGTCCATTGTGCATCACTCTCCCCTTGAGGAAAAAAGGGGTGCATTTCAACTTGCAACACACTTCCTTGCTCGCCTCTATCTGCAGGCTGCAGGCTCATTTTAAACAACTGTAAACCTAAGCGCCCCGCGCTCGCAGGCATCGCAGCAACAAATTGCATCTGATCCTGACTGCCCTGGAAGGAAAATTGTGGCTCTTCTAAAAAATCACCATCTAAAGGCACTGCAGAGTGTAACTTACTCTGTAAAAAATTCTGGATAATTGCAGCCTGACTTACCTGGGCAATTTTTTTCTCCCCGGCATCCCAGTTTTGCACACAAATTCTTAAACTGGCAAATAGCAGCAGCATCATGATGCTCATGATGCTCATGCCGATCAAGACCTCTAATAAGGTAAATCCCAGCTGTTTTGCTTTTTTTTCCATTATGATTGTTGTTTAGACAGTTTAATCGTAGTTAGCTCAAACTGCCTGTTATTCGTGCCTGCTGACCATTCAACCCTTACTGTCACTTGATAGGGCACTACATCTTGATCTTCTGAACTCAGGTCCAGTTTACCCAGATTTAAGGCTTGCATCTGAACAGACCAAAAATATCTTTGCTCTATATCCCCACTCTGCATACCATTATCCAGCGCCTCTTCTACACCCGCAGCAGCCAGTTTAGACTGTGCTATGATCACCGCTTGTTGATACTCTTCAGCAACGATGGTACGCCTTAAACCTCCTGAAAAAATATTCAATAAGACTGTTAAAGAAAAAGCCAGAATAGAAAAGGCAATTAATATCTCCAGCAAAGAGAAGCCTTGCTGCGCGCGAGGCTTACCAGTCATCAATTTCAACTTGCCCGGTTAACCAGTTGACATCTATCTGACGCTTATTCTCACCTAGTTCCAGTGTGATACGACCACCCGTAGAGGAACCATCAGGAAAAAAGCGTATTCCCCCATGACCTTCATCAATGATCTGTGACTGGGCAACATCTAAAATCACTGCAATATCCTTAGTCATTTTAAATACTTTTTTTTTATCGGTAAGCTGGTAAGAGTTTTCCTCTAAATTAACTAAAAATACAGCTTCTTTACGATGCGTCAGTGCGTGTCCTCTTGCAAAACGTAATGCAGAAGCTATTTCTCGTGCTGTTGCATTTAAACTAGCAGTTTGATTTCCAGAACCTATATTCGGCGCAACAACAGCTACAGCCATGGCAATAACTACGATCACCAATAGCAACTCTATTAGCGTAAAAGCTCTACTCCTATAAGTTTTATTATTTATTCCCAACTATTAATATCCTGATCTTCGCCTTCACCGCCAGCTGTATTATCAGCACCTAATGAGTATAAATCAAAATTGCCATGCTCACCCGGAGAAACATAGTGATAATCATAAATCCACGGATCCTGAGGGACAGTATTTTTACGTAAATACGGACCATTCCATGATCTAGCACTCGACGGTTTTTCAACTAATGCCTGCAAGCCTTCACTAGTAGTGGGATAACGCCCTACATCCATCTTATACATATCCAGTGAACCTGCCAGATCTTCAATTTGCACTCTGGCTGTTTTAGATTTTGCACCGCCTAAATGCTTCATAACTTGTGGCCCTACCAAGCCTGCTAATAGTCCAATAATGGCTAAAACCACTAATAATTCTATTAAAGTAAAACCCTGCATCGCGTTATTTGTTTTTTTCATTTGTGTTCCCATCTTTATTGTTTATTTCTCTATTAAAAAGCCAGGTCATTGACACTTAAAATTGCCGACAATATGGAAATGATAATTCCCGCGATAAGTAAACCTAAAGTCACAATTAAAATCGGCTCCATCATGGCCAACATGCGCTCAATGGTTATCTTAAGCTGTTTGTCATAGGTATTGGCAGTTCGCTCTAACATTTCTTCCATTTTACCTGTTTCTTCGCCCATTTTAATCATCTGGGTTGCCATTTTAGGAAATTGTCCCGATTCGATTAAGGCACTGGACATATCTTTCCCCTGTTTCAGGTTTTCTTCTGCTTCAGATAATGCCTGCACTAAAACAAGATTACTTATAGTTCCTTTAACAATTCCTAGCGCTGTTAATATTGGCACACCATTGGAAAGAAGCGTTCCTAATGTGCGGGTAAAATTGGTGGTACTCGTATTACGAATTATTTCACCAAGCAAGGGTATGGATAAAATAACACCGTCCCAGCGCGCTTTTCTCGGCCCAATGCTGAGCTCATAACGCAGGGTAAAATACGCTCCGGTACCAAATATAAACAGCAGCCACCAGTAACTTTGTAGCCATTCCGCGGTACCGACCACGATTTGTGTAGATATAGGCAATTCTTTACCCGCGCTTTCAAACATTTCAGTAAATTGCGGAACCACAAAAGTAAGCAATAAAAACACCGAGCCTAGCGCCATAACAACAAGAATAATCGGGTAGATCATGGCAGTACTAACTGTGTCCTTTAACTCTTTGGATTTTTCTATATATTCAGATAACTGTCCGAGCACCGTGTCGACACTACCACCCGCCTCTCCTGCGCGTAACATATTGATATAAAAACGTGAAAATGCACTGGATTCGGATTGCAAGGCATCAGCCAGATTTGCCCCCCCTTTTACCTGCTGTAGTACATTCTGGATCAGCCTGTGTATTTTAGAATCCTCTTCAATCAGCCCCATTAACACCACTAAGGACCGATCTATCGGTAAACCTGCCTGTAACAGGGTCGCTAGCTCTTTAGTAAAAAGGCCAATCTCCTTTTCGCTCAGACCCTCCTTATCTTTCTTAAAAGAAAATAGATAAGCTGCTTTCAGACCCGATTGAGATATCTTCACCGGGATCAAGCTTTCAGCTTGCAAAAACCTGACTACAGCAGCTTCATCTTCAGCCTCTTTTGTGCCTTCCTGTACATTACCTTCCGGATTAACCGCTTTATACGTGAATAAAGTCACCTTATACTTCCGTGGCTACACGTAATACTTCATCTAAAGTGGTCAGGCCTTTCACTGCTTTCGCCAGACCATCCTGATAAATTGACAGCATTCCACCGCGTACCGCTTCTTCTTGAATCAATCCGGACTCCTTATGTTCCATAACCATCTTTCTTATAGCATCATTCATAACCAAAAACTCAATAATTGCCAAACGACCACTATAACCAATATCCCCACATTCTTTACACCCTGTTGCCTGATATAGTGTCAATTCCCCATTTTTCAAGAAGCGGCTTAAGCCTTTCTCACGAACAACCTCGGCTAATGGCTGATAAGGCTTGCGGCAATGCATGCATAATTTTCTGACTAAGCGCTGAGCTAAGATACCATTCACCGTGGATGTCAAAAGATAATCATCCAGCCCCATATCCAATAATCTGGCCAAGGCACCCGCAGCATCATTAGTATGCAAGGTAGATAATACCAAATGTCCCGTCAAAGCTGACTGCACTGCAATTTTTGCAGTTTCCAGATCACGCATCTCCCCGATCATGATAACATCAGGATCTTGCCGAACAATGGAACGCAAAGCACTACTAAAGGTTAAGCCGATTTTCGGTTTGGCCTGAATCTGGTTAACACCATTTAACTGATATTCAACCGGATCTTCAACGGTAATAATCTTTCTTTCCGGGGTATTCAGCTTACTTAAAGCAGTATATAAAGTGGTTGATTTACCACTTCCCGTTGGACCAGTGATCAAGATAATACCATGCGGTTTACTCAGCACTTCAATAAATTGTTGCAGATTTGATTCTTCAAAACCCAGGGAGGCAAAATCAAATACCACACTTTCTTTGTCTAATAACCGTATCACTACACTTTCACCGTACATAGTAGGTGTCGTGGAGACACGCAGATCAATTTCCTTGCCCTGCATCTGTATTTTAATACGTCCATCCTGAGGCAGACGCCGTTCTGCGATATTTAACTTAGCCATCAGTTTTATTCTGGAAATAATCGCTGCGGTCGCACTTGCCGGTGGCCCTTCTATTTTCTGTAATACACCATCAATGCGCAAACGGATAATTAAAACGCCTTCAAAGGGTTCAAAATGAATATCCGATGCCTTGCTTTCAAGCGCACGCTGAAAAATAAGGTTCACCATGCGAATGACCGGTGCTTCACTGGCCAAATCTTTTAGATGTTCAATATCATCTAATGCATCACTAGCATCCAGATTACCGGTAATTTGCCCCATTTGAGACTTACCTTCATCATACTGAGACTCGATTGCTTTATCGATATCCGATAAGACGCCAATTCTTAGCTCAATTTCGGTATCACAAATCAGCCGCAATGACTGCACTACAAAGCTATTTTCGGGGTCTATAAGCGCGATTACAATTTTATTCTCATCTACCGCAATACCCACTAGATGAAATTCTTTTAAGAAACGCAAGGAAATTTGCTCAGGCAAAACTGGGGTATCGGGGTACTCTTCTGGCTTTACAATAGGTAAGCCCGTTACTGTTGCCATGGCATTAGCCACATCTTTCTCAGAACACAAGCCCAACCTCACCAGCAGCAAAGGCAATCCCGATTCTTGCATCTGTTCTCTGATTTTTGTGACTTTTTTTAGATCATTTTCGCGCAGTGATTGCTGAGCAATTAGCGTATCAATAAATTTTTGATGGCCCATACAGGATTTTTTAGAGGTGAAAATACAATAACTTGCGCAGTTGATATTGAAGCTTGTTTAACTTTAAACAGCTAGGACGACAAGTATAACAAAAAATAGATTTTTTACTGAAAAAGAGCACATAAAAACATGAATTCAGAAAAAACATTGATCCAGAGAATATTTGCTAAAGCAGTTATTAAAATCGCATTTATACGGATTGCTAGGCCTATAATGCACTCAAAAGTGATACATCAGGGCATATGGAATGTAACAAGAGTAATCTGCTGGGGCAGTTTACTATGTTGGACTCAAAGCGCAAGGAGAGAAAAAGTCGGACTTGATTACTATCTACTTATTTTAAGTTTAATTGCACTGCCAATCATTAGAGAAAAGCAGTGCCATTATATACTCAAACCTTTCGGGTTTTATTCCATCTTCACCCTTTAAAGGCTATCAATAATCGCATTAAAGCATGCGCTTGGGCGCATCGTTTGTGTAGCCAATGCCCTATCTGGACGGTAGTAACCGCCGAGATCAACTGGCCCACCTTGCAGGAAATTTAGTTGTGCAACGATTTTCTGTTCATTTTTAGTTAACTGTTGCGCGATAGGCGTGAACGTTGCCTGTAATTCTTGATCATTATCTTGCTCAGACAGGGCCTGCGCCCAATACATGGCAAGATAAAAATGACTGCCACGAGTATCCAGTTCTCCTACTTTGCGTGACGGCGATTTATTATTGTTTAAAAAACGGCTATTTGCCGTATTCAAGGCTGTGGCTAATACCTGAGCTTTTTTATTCCCGGCTTTTATTCCGAGCTCTTCCAGAGAAACGGCAAGTGCTAAAAATTCACCGAGTGAATCCCATCGTAAATGGTTTTGTTCCAATAGTTGCTGCACATGTTTTGGAGCTGAGCCACCCGCGCCTGTTTCAAATAGTCCACCACCAGCCAGTAGTGGCACTATGGATAACATTTTTGCACTGGTGCCCAATTCTAAAATTGGGAATAAATCAGTTAAATAATCCCGCAATACATTACCGGTTACGGAGATAGTGTTTGCGCCTACCTTCACACGCTGCAATGTGTATCGCATGGCATCAACCGGAGACATGATCTGAATATCAAGTCCGCTAGTATCATGTAATTTCAGGTAACCTTCCACGATGGCAATTAAATTGGTATCGTGAGCCCGATTTCTATCCAGCCAAAATATAGCAGGCTGCCCGGTTGCTCTCGCCCGATTAATGGCTAATTTAACCCAGTCTTGAATAGCTAAATCTTTAGTCTGGCACATGCGCCAGATATCACCTTGCTCAACTTTATGTTCCAGCAACACTTCCCCAGTATTATCAGTAACTCGTACGACGCCACTTTCAGGTATTTCAAAGGTCTTATCATGTGAGCCGTATTCTTCAGCTTTCTGCGCCATCAAACCAACATTGCTGACATTACCCATCGTTGTCACATCAAAAGCACCATGCTGTTGACAGAATTCAAATACTTGCTGATAGATTCCGGCATAACAGCGATCCGGGATCATCGCTTTGATATCATGTAACTGACCATCCGCGCCCCACATCTGCCCTGAAGAACGTAATGCGGCAGGCATTGACGCATCGACGATAACATCACTGGGAACATGTAAGTTAGTAATGCCTTTGTCTGAATTGACCATCGCCAGTTGTGGCTGAGTCTGATAAACCGCCTGAATATCGGCTGCAATTGCTGTGCGCTGATCATTTGGCAGCCGGGCAATTTTTGCATACACATCACCTAACCCATTGCGCGTATCTACGCCCAATTGCTTAAAAATTTCCGCGTATTTTGCAAATACATCCTGATAATAAACACTAACCGCATGCCCAAACATAATGGGGTCGGACACTTTCATCATGGTCGCTTTTAAATGCAATGACAGTAGCACTCCCTGTGCTTTTGCATCGCTAATAGCCTGTGCATAGAAAGTGCGTAAAGCAGTACGATTCATGACGGCAGAATCAATCACTTCGCCTTGCAGTACGGGTGTTTTTTGTTTAAGTACGTGAAGTTGACCATCATCACCGAGTAACTCAATTTTTACTTCACCGGGAGTTTTAATCACTGCCGATTGTTCGCTAGAATAAAAATCACCATCAGTCATCGAGGCGACATGTGATTTGGAATCAGCTGCCCATACCCCCATGGAATGCGGGTGTTTCTGTGCATATTCTTTTACCGGATCAGCCACGCGGCGATCGGAATTACCTTCTCGTAACACCGGGTTAACTGCGCTACCTAGCACTTTGGCATAACGTGCCTTAGTACTCTTTGCTGCATCACTGTCAGGATTTTCAGGGTAGTCAGGAATGTCAAAACCAGACAGCTGTAATTCCTTAATTGCAGCATGCAACTGGGGAATCGATGCGCTGATATTAGGTAATTTAATGATATTTGCATCCGCTGTCTGCGCCCATTCACCCAGTTCTGCAAGAGCATCACTTTGCTTTTGTTCTGCCGTTAGATTATCAGGGAAATTAGCAATAATACGCGCGGCCAGCGATATGTCTCTTGTTTCAACTGCAACGCCCGCTGCTTTTAAATAAGACTGGACTATAGGCAAAAAAGAATAGGTAGCTAAAGCAGGTGCTTCGTCTGTTTCAGTATAGATAATTTTTGAACTTGGCATGAATATAGTGTCGAGTATGTCGTTAAAAAAAGTAAAGAATGTGATGCAATACAGATTTAATAAAATCTACCTTAAGTCTAGATGGATACTGCTTAATTAACCGATATTCCTGAGTAAATTCAATCGCTATGAAACAGCTTTGCTTGGTTTCTATAACCTGAAAAATATAACTTAGTAAACATAAAATACTTAATATTTTTAGCACTGAAAACACGAATTTTTTATTATGGAACCTCTGTGCTCCCTGTGCCCACATTGGCTAATGGCTGATTTCTTTATATCTTTTTGTTAAAATAATTTTGCACGCCTACTTACGCAAATATATTAATTAACGAACTAAGCAAGAAAACTCCAGGCTAGTATTTCATGTTTTTGGAAAATCTTTTAAACAACATCTGCCAGAAGGATTGCGTATCGCACAGGCACAGTTGCGCTGTTTAGTCTGCTCAATAACAAATACTTTGGCTTCCGGATTTTGCGTAGCTTCATTGATGCTAACACCGAAACAATAACAGATAAAAGCATCTTTTGTTTGCGCCTTGATACCCACAATAGTGCGTAACTCAGAAACCTTAATAACCGTATTATCCTGCGCAAAATACACGGCGGCACAATCTGGATTATCACAAAAATAATACCCCTGGTCTTTAACGGCCCATTGCCATGGCTTATTTATATGTTGCAGAATAGTTGTTATGGATACCTCTAAATTTTCCCCGGCACAAACAGGGCATTTATATTTCCTTGCTGCCCTGTCAACGGGCGAACAGCAATCAGTCATAATTAGTAAGCAAAAACTGTTCCACTGAATGCCAAGCTCACTTTACTCGGCCGAAGCCAGCATGACGTCTACATACTTGTCCTTGCTGATTAATTTCCAGGCATCTTCATAACTAATAACATGCTCATGATTGGCGCGCCAATGCGCATCGATACCGTCCCAGCCATGCGTTGAAAAGACATGCCCACATTCAGGGCAAACTTTATGATGTAATGCATTCCAGGTAGCATCAGCAACAGCCTGTTTATCCAGACAATGAATCCGACTTTTTTCCATATGCTTATAATAACTACCCACATGGATACAGACACAAACCCAAAAGCCACCGTTCTCATGTTCGGTAGCTGGATAGACTTCTACTTTTGTTTTCATTTATTTTCTCCACTAGTGTTGAAGCTGCAAACAATACGTCCCGTGTTGCCAGATATTTATAAATTTTGGCCACTCTCTTTGCGGCTTTCTTTAATCGCCAATTGTAATTCCAGACGTTTTTTATCTAATTCCAGTAACTCAATTTCTCTGCGCAGGTAGATATCAGAATTTTTCGTGTTATTGTAGATCTCTTGCTGAATTTCCAGGTGCAATTGCTCTTCCTGCTTTTTATAGGCAGTTTCCATGGCAAATTTCATTTGCTTTTGCTGCTGTTCTTTTTCCAGCTCCAGCGCATGAGCCTTATCTTTTGCCATTAACCAGCTTGCTTGCTGATGTTCAAACACCTCAATATCAGCGTGTAATTTTTGATCTTTTAATAAAGCCTGATGACTCAATTCTTCTGCTTGTGATTTTTGCTGCGCATTTCTTGTGCGTTTTGCCTGTTCCTGCTTTGCCTGAAGCTGAACATCAAGGGTAATATCATTTAGGTAGTTATCATGCTCAATTTTATCTGTATGCAATCGTGATTGTATAACAAATTGTTCTTGCTGTTGCAGTTCTTGATCCAGCAATAACTGCCTTTGATGCTCCGCGTCCTGAGCCTGTTTCTGGCGTTGTAATTCAGCATCCTGATACATCTGCTCCAGCTGTTTTTGCTGATGTGCCCGCTGTTGTTGCTGTTCTAGCAGTTCCTGACGATAACGCTCTTTTCTCTGCTCTTCTGATACTTCATAACTCTTTTTCAATACACTCAGATAAACGGCTTCTTTACCCAACTGCACATCCGGAAATTCTACAAATGTTGCCTGAATAGAACAACATGCCTGTGCCTCAATATTTTCCAGCATAAGCACTTCGCTAACCGCAATTGCAATAGCTTTTTCTATATCACCTAGACCCGAGCGTACCCATTCATCATTTTTTAAATTGAGCAAATATTTACTTATTTGATCACTAACCGATTTTTGGTAGGTATTTTTTATATGTTCATTAATTTCCGGCAGGATCTCTATTTGCCGCTGAGCATATTCTAATGTTGCCTGAAAGCGAATATCCAGTTGCGTATCTATAGTGCAAAATTCATCATAAAGCTGAATTTGATCACAGACCTGCCAGTCTTCAACAGGTAACGGGTATAGCGTATGATAAAAACGCTTAATAAATTTTTGCGGACGTAAATACAGTTTCTGATAGGGTCCAAAATCACTAAAAACCAGTTGCC
>Ga0208648_1000254_pt1 | contig 56632 bp, 55 predicted proteins | sample AntAceMetag02UKL_FD_184772 | JGI IMG/M metagenome (GOLD analysis project Ga0208648, IMG submission 184772) | Saline lake microbial communities from Ace Lake, Antarctica - Antarctic Ace Lake Metagenome 02UKL (SPAdes) (version 2) | ecosystem: Environmental > Aquatic > Non-marine Saline and...
AAGCATACCCCTGTGCATCATCGCTGGTGACAGAAAGCGCTGCCCAACCTGCAGCACCGACTGCCTGGTACTCGGCCACATGCGTGCAGTCTTCGCTGCACGCTGCATAGTCATCGCTGAAAGTCCAAAGCACATTTTCATTCTGAGTCAGTACCATGGGGCTCTCTGATGATGTCGGCAACACAGTCCATGAACCTCCTGCCAGAAACGGACCGGCGACAATTACGGGCGGATCATCCAAGATCGGTGCGCATGTGCCGTAAAAGCATTCATAGCCCTCGGGGCAGTCATTGTCGATTGCACACAGAGGAGGCACCTCATAGCGCCACAAGTCGTTCATGACTCCAAAGCAATAGTCCATGTATCTCAGATTGGAACCCCCGAACATCCACAAGTTGCCTGTTGTGTCTATCCAGGAAATACTGCTCATGCGCGCGCCGGGCACATTGGCCGCATCAGGCACCCCTTTCGCGCCATAAACACCAGTCTGATCTCCTGTATTTGAGCCCCTCACCCAGACCCACAACCCTGTATCCGGGCTATAGCACCACAGGTCATTTAGGATCTCAACGGGCCAATCACCGCTACCTCCTCCCCCCAACAGCCAAAAGTTACCGGCATTGTCTGTCCAGGAAATGCTGTCGTAACGCGCGCCGGGAATGTTAGCCGCATCCGGAATTCCCTTGGTACCGTAAACACCGGCCTGGTTGCTCGTGTCCGATCCACTCATCCAGGTCCACAGCCCTGTATCAGGCTCATAGCGCCACAGGTCATTTCTGCGAGAATAATGGTCACCCCCCCCGAACAGCCATAGATTACCGGCGCTGTCAGTCCAGGAAATACTGGAATCCCCTCCGCGAGGCATATTAGCAGCATGCGCAACACCTTGAGTGCCATAGACACCAGTCTGGTTGCTCGTGTCCGATCCACTCATCCAGGTCCACAGCCCTGTATCAGGCTTGTAGCACCACAGATCATTCAAATCGCCTGTTCCGCCAGTACCATCGAAGCCGCTCCCCCCAAAAAGCCACAGGTTGTCGGCACTATCTATCCAGGAAATACTGGACCCACGTGCGCCGGGCACATTAGCTGCATCCGGCACGCCCTTTTCACCGTAGACACCAGGCTGCCACTTACTGTTAGATCCGCTCATCCAGGTCCACTCATTTATATCGGGATCATAGCGCCACAAGTCGTTCAGGCTGCCCCAACTGCGAGCGCTATCGTAGCCAGCCCCCCCGAACAGCCACAGATTACCGGCGCTGTCAGTCCAGGAAATACCATCAGTGCGCGCGCCGGGAACATTTACTGCATCAGATACACCCATGGTGCCATAGGTACCCGGGTGCTTCAATGTGCTAGCACCGCTCATCCAGGTCCATTCGCCAGTAGCAATGTCAAAACGCCAAAGATCATTGCCTTGGCGTTCAATGTCATACTCATTCTCAGGATCACCTACATGTCCTCCGAACAGCCACAGGTTACCGGCGCTGCCTATCCAGGAAATGCTGGCATGGCGAGCACCGGGCACATTGGCAGCATCCGGTATACCTTTAGTACCATAGACACCGTCCTGAAGAGCTATGTCCGATCCGCTCATCCAGGTCCAGGAACCGGGTTGCGGAATAAGCATACACGACCCATCCACGCACTCATAGCCTTCCGCGCAATCGCTGTTGTCTATGCACCAGTCACCATCTACCCTGCACAAACCACCGCGTACCATACGGAGAAAACCAGTGCTGAAAATATCATAGGGAAACATTTCTCCTGTGGCAAATTGTACGGAAAAAGCTTCCCAGAGATGATCCGTATAAGGAGTATAGGTCCAGTACATAGCTGTTTCCGTATCAGGGAAAAAAGCAGTATCTATCGCGGGATCATTCAGGCTGTAATCTACTATTGATTGCACTTCATTGATATGGGGCTCCCGCCAGTCGCTGTAGCCAAGATAGTTTTGGTCATTAAGCGAGATAATATAATCCTCAAGAAGAGGCAGCATGCTATTCGGACCCGGAGAGGTCTCCTTTTGCCACATGAGACCCGTGTCTGTATCAGTGATAGTTCCGTCTGCGTTGTCAATAAAATTGCTGGTTGACAGCGGGCCGCCTCGCACCGCACGCACATAGTACAGGGCGCTCTTCAAATAAGTGTACACGAAGTGATTTATATAACCCACACACCACGCCATATCGCTATCACCGGCGAAATCAGTAGACGACCAATGATAGGGTTCCGCCGTCTCCGAAGACCCTCCAATTCCGCGGCTTATGAGTTCCTTAACACCAGGCAAGCGCCAGTCACTGTAGCCAAGATAATTTTCACTATTCAGTTTTTCAATATACTCAACCGCGGTTTGCCAGGTAACCTGTCCGTCACCGGGCGTTCCTTCATCGTCAAAATCAGGGTCTCGGCTTTCCATAAGGTTATTGCCCGGTGCCCATTCAAGCCCGGTCAAATCATCGCGCACAATGCCGTCACCCAAATCGGTCCAGGAAGACGGATTGCACGTCCGGCTCAACGAATTGTCTTTCACCGGCGCGGCAAAAGCTGATACTGAGACACAAAGCACTATTGCCAGAGTCAAAAATATTTTTTTATACATAATCTTATCCCATCAACACGTTTGGCTGCGTTTTGTTCCTAGTCACCCCTGCCTGTTACTGAATCTATTCAACCTTAAAGTAGGATGTGGCTGAATGCGTCAAAAATTTCCACCGGCTCCACAGTTAAACCAGCGTTTCCCCAAGTAAATTTTTTATTATTTTTTTGAATATTTTTAATATCTAGCAAAACAAGGAAATGCTGTCAACAATTATATACAATTTACAGTTTTTTAAAATCTAGTCACCCTAAGACCCAAGGTTAATTTTACTGCTCGACCTACCAACCCGCACAGCACAAACTGCTGGCGCAGAGAGCCTGCAACCGCAATCCACAGAAAATGTGCATAGGTTGTGGAAAAGGTTGTAAAAAAGAGCTTTCGGGGCTGTAAAAAGGGGCTTTTTAGCAAAGTGCTACAAAAATGAGCACTTTCAAGAAAACAAAGATAATTCAACAGTTTGGAAATTAAAGCCTATTGATTCGTACATTTTAATGACCGATGAGTCAAAAAATACATGCGATTTCAACAGGATAAAAAATAATGCATCTGTTTTCAGGCGATCGCTTACAAATCAATGTATTTTTTAAAGTGATATTCGCTATGTGGCAGCATGCCTTCTCAGGCAAATTTTAAAAACCGCTTTTACCCATCATGAAAACAAAAAAGCACTTACAACTAAAAAGCTGTAAGTGCTTGATCTTGCTGGAGCCAAAGATTAAAATTAGGCTTCCGATCTACTAATGGCAGATTAGATACCCGCTTTTTCCTTCAAAATATCTGCTTTGTCGGTTTTTTCCCAGGTAAATCCATCCTCTTCCCGGCCGAAATGTCCGTAAGCCGCAGTCTGAGCATATACAGGTCGCAGCAAGTTGAGCTGCTTGACAATTTCCGCAGGGCGGAAATCAAAAGTATCGCTCATAATCGCCGCAATTTTATCAGGCGCGATAACGCCGGTGCCGAAGGTATTGACCATAACTGAAACAGGCTTGGCAACACCAATAGCATAGGCAAGCTGAACCTCACAATGTGTTGCCAAACCCGCAGCAACAACATTCTTGGCAGCATAGCGTGCCATGTAGCAGGCTGAGCGGTCAACCTTGGAAGGATCCTTGCCAGAGAATGCACCGCCGCCATGCCGCCCCACACCGCCATAGGTATCGGCAATGATCTTACGACCGGTAAGCCCGCAATCACCCTGAGGACCGCCAACCACAAAACGTCCGGTGGCGTTAAGGTAAAATTTTGTATTTTCATCCATCATATCCGCAGGGATAACGTGCTTGACAACCTCTTCGATGAGGCCTTCCTTCAAGTCCTTATCCTTAACCTGCGAGCTGTGCTGGGTAGCAATAACAACCGCGTCAACCCGCACAGGCTTATTATTAACATACTGAATACTGACCTGAGATTTACCGTCAGGCCGCAGAAAATCAAGAATACCCTGCTTGCGGACAAATGCCAGACGGCGGGTCAAACCGTGCGCGAATTGAATCGGCATAGGCATTAACTCCGGCGTCTCATTATTGGCATAGCCAAACATCAAACCCTGATCACCGGCACCCTGTTCATGGCCGGCATGCTCGTCAACACCCATAGCAATATCAGGAGACTGTTTATCAATTGAAGTCAACACTGAACAGGTTTCCCAGTCAAAACCCATGGATGAATCAGTATAACCGATTTCTTTAATCGCGCTACGCACAATGCCGGGCATATCAACATAACAATCAGTTGTAATTTCTCCGGCAATCAGCGCCAGACCGGTGGTCACCATTGTTTCGCAAGCGACCCTACACTTTTTATCCTGAGCAATGATAGCATCCAAAATAGAATCAGAAATACAATCCGCAACCTTATCCGGATGACCTTCGGTAATTGACTCCGAGGTAAACAGGTAATTCGTCATAGACATGGCATATATCCTTTCGCAAACAAGTTCTCAAAAAATAATTACATATCAATGCATTATATGACAAACCCATAAAGATGTCAAACGAAAACATACGCTTGCACACTATGTATATCGTGTCCGGCCACAATTATATACGAAGCATCATACCCGCCCACCAGAGCTAAAAACACCTTCAGCCCTTTATGACACAAGAACTTTGTGATATAGTTTTAATACTAACTGTCCGAAGATATTTCATGAAGTCCTCAAAAAAAACCTGTTGGAGCAGCGACAAAAAACTACTCTGCCGACACACGACAACACACCATGTCTTTCAAGGCATTAACAGGACCATATTTCAAAGGAACATAAACTCTCATGGAACGAGATTTAGCTCAAATCGGCCTTGAAGCTGTTCGTCTCGGTGCGGACGTATTAAAAAGCTCATTCGGCCAGACACCCAGCATCTCCTACAAGGGTAAGCTCGATCTTGTAACCGATGTGGATCGCCGTGCCGAAGAAATAGTGGTTTCTTTTCTGCAGCAAGAATCCCCGCACTGCGGCATTCTGACTGAAGAGCAGGCGGAAATTTCAGGACAGGGCACTGAGCGCTGGGTACTTGATCCGCTTGATGGAACCACGAACTTTGCACATGGTTACCCCTTTTTCTGTGTTTCTCTGGCGCTAGAGCGCTCCGGACAGACCATATGGGGTGCCGTACTTGATCCACTGCGCGATGAACTGTTCAGCGCGCGGCACAGCCAAGGTGCCAACTGTAATAACGCTCCCATAAGCGTGTCAACAAACGCGCAACTGAGTCAGGCTATGCTGTGCACGGGATTTCCCTATGATATACATGACAGTAACGTAGACAATCTTGATCACTTCGCGAGGCTTATAAAAAAAGCCCGGGCCATTCGCCGCGATGGCGCAGCAGCGCTTGATCTGTGCTATGTTGCCATGGGTCGCTTTGACGGCTTTTGGGAAATGAAGCTCAAACCCTGGGACATGGCAGCCGGAAATCTGATTGCAACTGAAGCCGGAGGCCGGGTCAGCGGCTTTGACGGCAAGAAAGTCTGTCCTGCCTCGGGCGCTGTACTGGCAACCAACGGCCGCCTGCACGACAGTATACGTGACATCCTCGCCCATGGCAGGAGCTAAAATATGCGATGCACAATTGCAACTGCCTTTTTATTTGTCTTTCTGATAAGCAGCATATCCGCTGCTAAGGCAGAAATTTACAAATATACCGATAAACGGGGCGTTGTACATTTTACCGATATGCCGAGCAACACCCGCTATCGCCCCGTATTCCCCGGGACAAAAAGCATGAGCAATGAACGCAAATACGATCATATCATCCGCATGCTGTGCCGCGAGCATCAGATGGATTTCTCCCTGGTAAAGGCGGTCATCAAGGCAGAATCAGCCTTCAATCCGCGAGCTGTCTCCAAAACAGGCGCGCAGGGTCTCATGCAGCTTATGCCTGACACAGCCCGGGAGCTCCGGGTTGATGACCCCTTTGACCCATACGACAACCTGCAGGGCGGTGTGCGCTACCTGCGCCGAATGCTTAACACCTTTAACGGCAACATTACACTCGCCCTGGCAGCCTATAATGCCGGACCCGGCGCGGTGCAAAACTCCAGAGCCATTCCCCCGTATCCTGAAACACGCCTGTATGTCAGGCGGGTTTTGCAATACCACCAAGAATACCTGAACATAAGATAAATCCCCACAGGAGAGAAAGACGCGTGAAAACCACTAATGTCCTGATTAAACAGCTGCCCGGCAGCGAAGACCTACCCCTGCCGCGCTACATGACACCGCACGCCGCAGGCATGGATCTGTACGCCGCAGTTACAGACGACGTAACCCTTGCACCCGGCGAGCGCTCACTGGTACCGGCCGGCTTTGCCATTGCTCTACCCGAAGGCTGTGAAGCCCAGATCAGGCCACGCAGCGGACTGGCAATCAAGAACGGCATAACCCTCTTGAACGCACCAGGCACTATTGATGCTGACTACCGGGGGGAAATCAAAATCATTATGGCCAACCTCGGGCAGGAGCCTTTTACCGTCCGCCGGGGTGAACGCATCGCTCAAATGGTGGTCGCTCCGGTTCTCACCGCCACGCTGAGCGCCGTCGATGAACTCCCGGAAACCGAACGCAACAGCGGCGGCTTTGGACATACCGGCCGTTAAACAGCCGCGCACCTGCTACTGCATTTCCGACCGCACCCGTCGGCTCACTCAAGAGTTGTTATGGTCGTATGGGCTATGGCCCATGAATCCGCTTTAAAATAGCGCAGCAGTCTGTCTATGCCGCGTGCCGTTCTCTGAGGCCCGGTTTTAATTGCGCAAAACGAACCCTGCACCACTTCCTGCGATGCAAAAATTTCTACCGGCATACGCGTGGCAATCACGCTGATCTCATCAACGCCGGCTACTGACGCCTTGATGACCAGACTGCTACCGTCAGCCGGTATCCGCACCTCGGTTCCGGCACTGATGCTCACCTTTTTCTGGTCCCGATTGGGAAAGAGTATATATCCGCCTGATTGAGGGCTAAAGTATATAAGCGTGACAAAGCATTCCTGGTCGGCTTTGACAAAAAAAACAATCTCATCACCGGGCCGAAACGTGTCATCCGGCTTACTGGTACGCAGCTCAAGCGCAAAGGCCTGATCCGGGTTAATAATTTCAGCCAGACTTCTGACAGAAGACTCAAACGGCCGTGGGGGAATATCATCAGTGCCGAGATATTCCCGGGAATCCTGCAGGCCGCAGACCCAACCTGTAAGCCCTGCTGAGGTTTCAATACTGAACCAGCAGATATTCTGATTATTACTGTATAATTCATCGGCTATAGTAAAACGCTCATCCGGCTGCAGCGATACGAGGCGAGCGCTTTTCAGCGTAGCAGAGCCATGAACATCCAGCGGAAGAAGAACCTTATAGCTGGCGGAAACATAGGAGCGCTCCCTGAGCAGTTTCGGACTGGCCCCCATGCGCTCAAGCAACTCCCGTGCCCGACTGCGATTCGGAGCATACCGATCAAATTGATACACCAAAAAGTACACCGCCATAATTTCACGATCGGGCTTCAGCTCTGTACGCTGCATGATGCTGTTCAGCGCATTAATGGCCGCCTCGCGTACCATGGGACTGCGATCGGCATCAAGCACGCGGTACAGAGCGCTGAAAACCTCGGGGCCGCGGTAGCGGCCAAGCCCGACAACAGCACGGAAGCGCATCTTTTCATCATCGCAGGTATGCATAATTTCAATAACATCGGCAAATACCAGATCACCGCACTTCTCATCCTCAAGCATCCAGTCCAGCCGTTTAGGCTGACACTGATCAGCTGCGACCGCAGGCATAGGTCCAAACAAGGCAGCCGCCATGATACTCATCAGCATTACAGTAAGCATACGTTTGTTCATACCAGTATCTGTCCTTTCTAAAACCGTGGGGATTGTCTATAACGCTTGCACCATGAATTTCGGCGGGGAATATACACGTAACAACGACATAAGAACATTGCGCCATGCGATAAGGATACACCCCTATTATTAGGCTTGATTTATACCATGCCCCCAGAGCTAACACAACAGCAACCCAAAATGCGCATCCCTGCCCATGCAGGGCTCAGGGTTAACGCTGAGCACCGCATGACTCAATCATGCAGGCACTTTGCTGCTGAAAAAATCCTTGAAATAGCTTGTGCAAAATAAACGTTTTTTGTATGGTCATAAGCAGGCCTACGCATCAAAATGACGGTGACATGATGCCGGGTGCGTTCACACAAACCCATACGCTGCATACCAAGGAATACCACTATGCCCTTACTGGCGTGCACAAAAAAAAGTGCTGATCATGCACGTTTCGGATTCGGAAAAAACTGGCAACGATTCTCAAAACTTGTCAGTGAAGAACGCATCGCTGAAGCTGAAAAATCCTTACAGGAACTACTGAACTGCGAAAACCTGCAGGAACGCAGTTTCCTTGATATCGGCTCCGGCAGCGGACTCTTCAGCCTTGCTGCAGTCCGGCTGGGAGCCCGCGTAGTGTCTTTTGACTATGATGCCCACTCGGTTGCCTGTACTGCTGCATTACAACAAAAATTCCGTCCGGATCAAAAGGATTGGGTCATTCACCAGGGCTCTATTCTGGATGATGACCACATCAAATCCCTGGGGTCTTTTGATGTGGTCTATTCCTGGGGTGTCCTGCATCACACGGGTGACATGTGGCATGCACTGGACAATGCCCGACTCCCCCTGAAGAAAGGCGGAAAACTTTATATTGCGCTGTATAATGATCAGGGCATTCTGTCATCGCTTTGGAAAAACGTAAAAAAGCTGTATTGTTCTTCACGGGCAGGGCGTATTGCCACAGTAGCGGCCTGCCTACCTGCCTTCTTTGCAGCCGCGCTAGTCCTCGATATTCTCAAACTTAGAAATCCGTTTGCACGATACCGCACATACAAACAAAAAAATCGAGGTATGTCGGTTTACTATGACTGGATTGACTGGCTGGGCGGATACCCATTTGAAGTGGCCAAACCCGAACAGGTTATTGCGTTTTATAAAGAAAAAGGACTAACACTGCAAACGCTGAAAACAACCACAGGCTGGGGCAACAACGAGTTTGTTTTTATAAGGAGCGATTGAGACAACTCGTCATGTCTGGCAGGCAAAACCCGCTACTCCTGCACACCGCACTACTAACGCCAGATTCACCAACATAACAGGGTACACACTATGACGTGATCAACTCGCGATAAAGTTCTATGTATTTTCGTGCAACACTCTCTATTGAACAGGTATTTTCAACCGTTTTGCGGGCATTACTACCGAGTACCTGAGCATGCGCTAAATTCTCACAGGAGTTAAAAAAACATGAAAACTGTTAATATCAACTACCTGGAAGCGAAGACCTGCCCCTGCCCCGCTACATGACACCTCACGCTGGCGGCATGGACTTATATGCCGCAGTGACGGATAACATGATCCTTGCACCCGGTGAGCGCGCACTGGTGCCGACCGGTATTGCCATTGCACTGCCTGAAGGATGTGAAGCCCAAATCCGGCCGCGCAGCGGGCTGGCTATCAAACACGGTATAACCTTTTTGAACGCAACCGGCACCATTGATGCGGACTACCTCGGAGAAATAAAAATTATTATGGCCAACCTCGCTCAAGAGGCTTTTACCATCCGCCGTGGTGAACGCATCGCTCAGATGGTGGTTGCGCCGGTACTCACCGGCACGCTGCTCGCAGTCGAACAACTGCCGGAAACCGAGCACAACAGCGGCGGATTTGGACATACCGGCCGCTGATCAGCCACGCACCGCAGCAATTACGTTCCCGGCCACTACCCACACCAACTTACTCAAGAATTATTATAGATTCATGGGCTATAGCCCATGAATCCGATTTAAAAAAGTGCAGCAGCCGATCTATACCGCGCGCCGTTTGCTGAGGCCCGATTTTAATTGCGCTCAGCGCACCCTCTTCCACTTCCTGCGAAGAAAAAATTTCTACCGACATACGCGTTGCAATCACGCTAATCTCCTCAACGCCGGGTGTTGACGCCTTAAAAATAAGATTACTGCCATCGGATGGTATCCGCACCTCGGTTCCGGCACTGATACGAGAATCAACCTGATCCCGATTGGGAAATAATATATAGCCGCCTGACTGAGGGGTAAAATATATAAGCGTGACAAAGCAGTCCTAATCGGCTTTGACAAAAAAAACAATCTCCGCACCGGGACGAAACGTGTCATCCGGCTGATCTTTTAAGGGAAAGTCAGGTTCACATCACGCAAACAGTTTGCAGTCAAATCGGATCCCGTACAAAAATTTTTGTGCCCGCAAACATCAGCAGTTCCGTAACAACAGCCGTCAGACGGAACACAACCATGAGCTGAATGAGCAAATAGGCTTCATTGCCGCTGAAACTGAATAATTCGACAAAAACAAACTCGCGTATGCCGATACCGCCCGGAGAACCCGGCACAACATATCCCGCCAGAAATGCAACCGTAAAGCCCAGCGTGTAGGGCACGATCCCGATTCCTTTGATATCCGGTATCATGCAGGCGGCCAGAAGACTGAGTATCAACCCTGAAACTATTGCCGAAAGAATGTAGAGCAGCAACACAGACAGCGTCTTGGCATTAAAAAAACGGCCTGCCCTGGTTCTGAAACCATACACGGCTACGGCCAGCCCGGCTGCCCCAACACCTGCCATCAGCACAGGATAGGGTGCGGGGAGGGCGCCAAACGGCCAGGGCCATACCACGAAAAAGGCACCGCCGAGAAGACCGAAGGCAGCAACAAGCAGTGTCGTTTCATACAGGATCAACCTGGCGTTATCGCGCGCCTGCACACCCCTGTTCTTGAGATACAGCCACCTGGAAAAAAAATGCGCCACATTCCCGGGGATGTATTTATAAATCTGGGAAGCGCTATGAATTTTCAGCAATGCCCAGTACGCTATGTCTTGATTGAGAATAATCTGAATGATACGGGCCTGCAGAAGATGCGTGCACATAAAAAGCGCAACAGCAAACGCCAATGCGCCACTAAAAACGATTGTAATCCTGTCAGCATTGTCAACGAGTGTTGCCAGCAGATAAAAAACAGCTGCGAGCGTGGCAAGATTACCAAGGAAACGGAGTGCTTTTTTGAACGAGGGGCTCTTCAAACAGGAACCTTTTCTCTCACATGTTAACTCTTTAGATCCTGTAATCATTCTTCACCTTAATCAGTTCTAAAAGCTTTCTGTTTACCGAAAGCAGATCAGCAACAAATGCAATCAAGCATGTTTGAAAACCCATCCCCAGAAGAATGCTTGCAAAAATCAGGGACTGCACATGCCCGCCGCCGGCTAGGAGGATAAAATAAAAATATAAAAATCTGAGGCCGAGGCCTAAACCCAGGAGCAGCAAAACGATACCAAGCGCCATAAAAAACTTGAAGGGCTGATACACAACAAATATTCTCAATATTGTTATCGCTGAACGGATGATATAACCCGGAACACTTTTAATAAGGCGTGATTTTCGCAATTCACGGTTAACTCGCACTGGCACCGATGTAATCGCCATTCCTTTCTGTCCTGCCTGAATAATTGTTTCCAAGGTATACGTATAGTCGCTAAAAACATTTAACTGCTTCGCGCAGGAACGACTCATTGCCCTAAATCCGCTGGGCGCGTCTGGGATATCCGTATGGCTGACCGTACGGACAACCCAGCTGCCAATTTTTTGCAGTATTTTTTTGAGAAAGGAAAAATGTTGTATCGTTGAAATCGGACGCTCCCCGACAACGAAATCCGCAGTGCCGTTGAGAAACGGTTTCACAAGGGCACCAATATCATCGGCACAGTATTGATTATCAGCATCCGTGTTCACAATCACATCAGCGCCTTCTTCAAGTGCCCTGTTGATACCGGCCATAAAAGCTTTTGCCAGCCCCTGCCGCTTCGGCAGAATCACAATATGCTCAACGCCCATTTCACGGGCAATCTTCTCGGTATCGTCCCGGCTACCGTCATCTACCACAAGCCATTCAACGGTATCAATTCCGGGAACCGTGCGAGGTAAACTGCCTAACGTAACCGGCAATGCCGCTGCCTCATTATGACAGGGAATCTGAATTATAAGTTTCAATGGCCCCACTCCTTGTTTTTATATGATGACACATAACGTCCTGCGTAACACATAACAATAAAACAGAACCCACGGATTGGCACACAAACGCAAAAATATCACGGAAGTTTCTGCAAATAAAGCAAATTTTTATCAGTAAACACAGAAGCCGAAACAATACATGCGCATACTGGCAACACGAAACATACGCTACCACTTTTTCAAAAAACAGGGGAGGAAATGTGTGGCATTTTGCAGATATTTCTGATTAACTGAAATTCTTATCAACCCGAGCACACACATTAAGACTTCTCTTGTTTGCTGAACCATTGATCCTCATCCCGTCCGTGCCTGCAGAACAGAGAGACGTGGGCTTGAAACGTACCGGTCAATGCGATCAAGGAACAGAAAACGGACTCACTATCGGATGTGCCATGCGTATAGTTTTATGGGGAACCTATGATACTGGCAAGCCCAGAATCCGGATTATAAAAGACGGACTGCGCCGCAATGGTATCGAGGTCATAACCTGCCACAGCAACGTATGGAGTGGGATTGAGGATAAAACGCAGGTTACAGGACTCGTACGCAAAGTTCTGTGTCTGATACAATGGTTTTTACGCTATCCCCGCCTGATTTATCGATACGTAAAATTGCCGAATCATGATGCCGTCCTTGTGGGCTATCTTGGTCACCTTGATGTTCTCCTCCTGTGGCCTTTTGCACGTCTTCGAGGCAAACCCGTCATATGGGATGCCTTCCTCTCACTCTACAGCACGATTGTTGAAGACCGAAAACTAATTTCCCGCTGGAACCCGCTTGCCATAGCCATATATATTTGGGAATGGCTGGCCTGCAGGGCCGCAAACCGCATTATTCTTGACACGAAAAGCCATGCCGACTATTTCATACAAAAATACGGCCTTAAAAAAAGCCGCGTCAAAGCGATTTTTGTTGGAGCAGAAGATACCGCCTTCACTCCCGCTGCTGCGGCGGCGCAATCCACCCACAGTGTTTCGGTCCTCTTCTATGGCCAGTTCATACCATTGCATGGCATCCAGACAATAGTCGAAGCAGCCAGGTTAACCCGCGATGAAGAAATTAACTGGACCTTGATCGGCAAGGGACAGGAAGCGGCACGCATTAAAACCATGATAGATGACGGGCCGACGTGCCGTATCACATGGATCGAATGGGCGCCCTATGAACAGCTGCGGGAATGGATACAAAAAGCCGACATATGCCTGGGTATTTTCGGCACAAGCGATAAAGCAGCCAGGGTAATTCCAAACAAGGTATTTCAAGTACTGCTGTGCGGCAAACCACTGGTCACACGCGATTCAGCCGCGACACGAGAATTGCTATCACCCGGAATGCCCGGTATTATGCTTGTACCTGCCGGCAACCCACAAGCTTTAGCTGATGCTGTTAAGACATTATCGCACACGCAACTCCCTGAAACATTACATCAGGGCCTCACAGACAGAATTACACCGCCCGGCATAGGAAAAGAATGGGTTCAGATGATTAAATCATTAATTCAAAAAAAAGGATGATGCGGTAATGGAGCTACATTCGGCATATGGAGTAAGTCTTCCGGAAAAAAACTGGATACCAGCCCCCCGATATTTAATGCGACGCAACAGGATATTGAACCTGCTGCAGGAAATTACGCCCGGTTCCTGGCTGGAAATCGGCTGCGGTGCCGGTGCGCTGCTGTTTGACCTTTCTCAAAAAGGATTCAGCTGCTCAATCCTTGAACATTCCCCTCATGCCTTGACGCTGGTCGATGCAGTTAGAAAAGAATATGGCTTCGCGCTGGACATCTATACGCAACCCCAAAATATTCCTTCTGAATTATTTGACTATATTGGTGCATTTGAAGTCTTGGAGCATATCGAAGACGACACTACCGCTCTCTGCCAATGGTTGCAATGGCTTCGCAAGGATGGGCTGCTGTTTCTCTCGGTGCCGGCCCATATGCGACAAAGGACAGCTACTGATACCTGGGCCGGACATTATCGCCGCTATGAGAAGAAACAATTAGTAGAAACGCTTGAAGCAGCTGGGTTGGAAATTGAGCGTTGTGAGTGCTATGGCTTCCCGCTGGCAAACATGATTGCTCCTTTCCGCTCACGAATGCACGCGGCTGAAATGGCACGCGACAACCAAGAGGGGAACGATCACAAACGCGACAGCGCTACCACCCAAAGCGGAACGAACAGAAAAACCGAAACGAGAATGTATCCGCTACTAAAATCACTGCCCGGCCGTTTAATCATGGACATGGCCTTTCGGATTCAGACCCTCTTTCTGAACATGGATCTGGGCAATGGCTATCTTGTTGTTGCCAGAAAAAAATAAGCCTTACACCGCACTACCGTTTCCCGGATTTCCGCTCCTTTTGAGATATCAACCGTTGCCGAAAGATCCTTCTCAGGCGGATGATTTGTTATGCCCGGTAGCCAACATATGTATGATCACAAACAAACTTATTATCAGGTAAGGGATGGCCGGAGCGCTGTATCTGTAGAGGTTATGCGCAAAAAATGCATTAAAAAAAAGCATGCAAACCGGAAGCAGTACAAACGCCACGATATCCCCCCGCGGCCTGAAGAACACATACAGAGCAAGCATCATAAACGTACTATAACATATTGCATTTAATGCCGTAAATATCCCTCCGCCGTAAAAACACCATACACCCCGCCAGGCAAAGGGAACAGTCATAATCACATGCCGCACGGGATTTTCGAATATCCACCGCTTGGCTTCATTTTTTAAATATTCATCAGCTGCCTGTTGCGGATTTGGATGATCCAGCGATCTATAGTACCTTTTTAGCCTGACTATCTCCGCCGTGATCTGCCGATAGAAGGAAACTGCATCCTGCGGTCTCCCCGCCTGTTGCGCTATTTTATCACTGCGCTCAAAAGCTGCATCCGCAGAACGGTTTAGCCGGACAGCCCTGCCCCCTTCTTCGTAGTCTTCAAAACTCATTTCCAAAAAGGTGTTTGCTACCATTCTCTTATACACGCCGGGGCCCCATAAATAAAAAGCCGCAATGACTTCATCCATATTCATGCTGTTGAGCCGCGTGCGGCCATACAAGACTCCACCGCCCCGCAGAGTGAGGTCAAAACTACCGAAATGACTATAATTACGCAGCATCCATGGCCCTACTGCGACCGTAATGCCCACCATAAAAAGCACACCGGTTGAAACCGCACGTATCTTGTTTACAGAAGAATCTATCAGGTTCCATAAAAAAATTATAAGCGCTATCGGGACGGCCAGATAAAGAAAAACAGCCTTAGTAAGGCACAAGAGCCCAAACAATAAACCTGCACTAAAAAAAAGCAGGCGTCTGCCTGAACGCAGACTTTTAACCAACACAACAGATACCCACACCATTATCGTTGCTGCTGGAATCTCCGTGTAAAGGGTATCAATGTATTCCGGGTTTCTCAAAAAGCACCACCAGATCAAAACAGTTGAAAGCGCTGCAAAAAGTGTGCTACGCGTGAGGACAAGAACCAGAACAGCAGACCCGAGCAGTAAAAAAAAAGCCCAATAAAGATTTATCTGTTTTACCACACGGCACATTTTGCCTGTCGGGAAATCCTCGAAGACAAGCGTCACGTCACTCTTTTTATAAAACCGTATAAACAAAGAAATTACGAAGGGCACAAACGGTTCTCTACAGTTATCGACAGAAGGCTTTCCAGATTTGACTACAGTCGAAAAAACCCCATACGTAGAAAGATTATAGGCTGCCCCCAGGTTTTGCCGGGCATCATGTCTGATGGGAGTTTCCGTCAATCTACTGTCCAGTGCCCAGCACAGAGACACAATGAAAAACAGCAGCAACAGGCGAAACATGCTATTTTTTACTCTCTTTGAAGCCCTCATAAAAGAATATCTCTTCCTTTCTGAAGCATGATCATATACTGTTATTCCCCTGTGCAAAGGTATCAATCATGAACAAAAAACTGCTGCGCTGACAACTACGCCTGCACATCCGCACTACTGAAGCAATGTTAACCAACATAGCAGGGTGCACACTATGACGTGACCAACTCGCGATAAAGTTCTATGTATTTTCGCGCAACACTATCTATTGAACAGGTATTTTCAACCGTTTTGCGGGCATTATTACCGAGTACCTGAGCAAAAGCCTCATCGGATATAATTTCTTGCACTGCATCGCAAATCTGCCCGGCACTGTCTGTGTCCACCAACAAACCGTTTACACCGTGCTCAACAATATCCATAGCAGCACCCGTTCTGGTTGCAATTACGGGCAGGCCGCATGCCATGGCCTCAAGCAGCACATTCGACATGCCCTCCGCCAGGGAAGGTTGCACAAAAATACAGGCAGTATCGAAAAAGTCATCCACATTGCCGACTTCTCCGTGAAAGATAACATCTTCCGCGCAATCAAGCGTTGCCGCCTTTTCTAAAAGAGCCATGTGCTCCGGTCCACCACCAACGATATCAAGCCGTGTGCAAAGGCCTTCACGTTTTAACTGGCCAAAAGCCTCGATTAAGATATCAAAACCCTTAACCCTGACAAGCCTGCCAACACAGACAATGCGGAATCGTGAAGACGCATACTCCCCTGATGGCTTGAAGCGTTCGGAATCAACCCCGTTTGGAATCATCGTAATCTGCCGGCCTGAAAAACCTTCCCGGCGCGCTTCAATCGCTGATTGCCTGGAAGTAGCAATCAGCATATCGGTTTTTTTCAAAAGACGCAATATGAAGCGCCCCCCGAGCACCCGCTTTAAATGAATAAAATCACTGGAAATGCCGGTATTTGCTATTTTGAGCACAACCTTTTTTTTAAGCAACCGCCCGGCTATAACCGCGGCTGCGGAGTGAAATCCCTGCACGATATGGCAATGAAGAATATCGTACTGTTTTCTTTTTGCAATCATAAAAAAAATACATGAAAAAAAATAAAAAAATCCGAACAACGTACGCACGTTAACAGTTTTTATACATCTAGACACAGGTATTGTGCGGATAGTCTCAAAAGGAGGAAGATTCTCGAATGCACGAGTCAGCACTGAAACGTCTAGGTCCTTTTGCCTCAGATTTTCACTGAGCAACAGCGCCTGATTTTCCGCACCACCCCGAAAAGGGTGAAAGTACGACAGTACCATCAAAACCCGGGGATTATGTTCACAATTGACATTCTTCATACAACAGTAGTTTCCAAAATAATTTGAACAGGCCAGAGGGCTTGTCCGCGCTGCTCCAGTTATGTATATTGGACAGATATGTTCATACAATACGTCCCCGGTCACCACACGCTGCTGTCGGATTAAGCAGGGACTGATAGAGCTCAACATATCTGCCGGCAACGGTTTCAATACTGCAGGACAACTCTACGGCGGCGCGGGCCCGCCGGCCGATGCTCTCAGTCAAAAATTCATTGCTCAGCAGCTTTCGAACCGCATCATGAATCTGTCGGGCGCTGCCGGGATCGACCAGCAACCCGCTCACGCCGTCCTGAATGATATCCTCGGCCGCCCCGGTTCGCGTGGCTACCACAGCCACTCCGGCCGCCATTGCCTCCAGAATCACGTTTGACATGCCTTCTGCCAACGAAGGCTGTACAAGGACCCGGGCATTTTCGAACACAGCTTCGACAGTGCCGATCTGCCCGTGAAATACAACCGCACCAGTCAGGCCTAAATCATCCGCTGCCATCAAAAGGCGCTCTTTCTCTGGCCCGTCCCCGTATATATCCAGTCGCAGTCTGAATCCCTCGCGCCGCAGCTGTCCGAAAGCGTCCAGTAAAACATCAATGCCCTTAATCCGGGTAAGCCTGCTGACACATACTATCCGGTCCCGCAAACCCGGGTACGGACCGGTTGGCAAAAACCGCATCATGTCCACCCCGTTGGGTATACGCTGTGTGCATGCTTCGGCAAATCCGTTCTCCAGCGCCTCTTGTACGGATCTTTGACAAAGCGCCACGAGACAATCGGCACACTGTAAAAACCTCAAAATCCATGCGCCGCTACGCATTTTCGTCAGCTGCAAAAAATCGCTGTCCAAATCCGTATTGGCTATTTTTATAATTACTTTCTTGCCAAACAGTATTTTCATAAAAACAGCTGCCATGCTGTGAAACCCGTGCAGAATATGGCAATGAATAATATCGAATTTTCGGCGGTGCACAAACAAAAAGTACAGACAGGAAAAAAAATATGTAACCCCGAACAGCTTGCCTCGATCAATAACCTTGATAGCCCTGTTGACAGGAACACCGCGCACATAAGCGTAGCCTGGAAGCCCGTGGACCTTTCTGGTCAACACCTCAACATCAATTCCTTTTTTAATAAGGCTCTCGCTCAGCAGGAGCGCCTGGTTCTCGGTGCCGCCGATAACCGGGTGGAACTTTGCAATAATCATCAGCACTCTGGGCCTGCGCATCTCAGCCGTCATGATTGCCACCCCGCATCTTGAAGCGGTGGCTCAAATACTGCACTGCAAGCTGCGCTGCAAAGACCATGCTCATTATCATAAAAGGTATCGCCGGAGCATTAAACCTCGGTAGATTGTTGCTCAGAAACGCGTTAAACAAAAGCAAAAAAAATGGCACCGCAATAAGGGCTATTACATCCCACCGTTTCCTGGCAACCCCGTAGAGACACACAAAAATAAATGAACCATATGCGGCTGCGCCTAGCAGGGTAAATACCCCGCCCCCGTAAAAACACCACATCCCTCTCCAGGCAAGTGATATTGTTGCGCACATATGCCTGAGCGGGTGCTGAGTGATCATCGCTAAAGCTTCGTCGCGCAGATAATTATCCGCGGCATGACGATCATGGTGTTGTCCGGATTGCCGCGCATCCATGATCGCCCGAACCCTCTGGGCCCGGGCGATACGGTAGAACGACCGGGCATCTTCCGGACGCCCCTCGTTCTGCGCGACAACGTCATCCCGAAAAAAACTTGAACCATCCAAGTCATTCAAACGCACAGCCCTGCCGCTGCGCTCATAATCTCTGTCGTTAATATCCAAAGCCGTATTTCGCACCAGTCGCCTGTAAGCACCGGGACCCCAGTAATGAAACGAAGCACCGTACTCATATGGATCCATCTGATTTATGAGCGCCCGGGTATAAAGGGCCAGCCCGCCCCTGCTTGACAGTTGCATGCTATCAAAATGAATGCTGTTGCGAACCATCCAGGGACCGATCGTTACCAACAAGCCAATGCCCAGCATAACGAAACCGCGTATCGAATTGCCGGCAGATGTCTTTCGTGCATGCAGACCAAGGAACAACAGCAGGAGAAGAACAACCGGTACGAGGCTATAAAGAAATATTGCCTTAACAAGCGCCAGGAGACCAAGCATGATCCCGGTGAGCAGACATAAGTGCGGCGCGGGTTTTCGAATACATGCCATTACGCACAAAGCAGATACGAGCATGCATGCTGATGCAGGTATCTCGGTATACAATGAATCTATATATGCAGGATTTCTCAGAAAGCTGTAATGGATCATCAGCAAAACTAGAACCGTAGCCCATCGGCTTCCGGTAAGCCTGTACGACAGCACCGCACTGGCGCACAGAGCGATGAACGCCCACCCAAGATTAATTTTTTTGATTGTCCGGACATCAAACCTCTGAGAGATGCAGTCGCCGTTCAGGAATGCCCTGGCATCGCCAAGCAGATACATAAAAGCCGCCGTTACCGCCGGCGGCAACGGTTCGCGATAATTATCCGGTGACGGCGTGCCTACAACACGTTCCCTTGAAAACACCCCCCACGTTTTTAGATTATAGGCAGATTGCAAATTCTGCAAGCCGTCATCCATAACCGGCGCGTCGGTTATCATGCTGTTAAGATGGGCGCACAGGAGCACGATTGTGACCATCACAATACCGGTGCCCAAAAACGTCGTTCTCTTTCCTGCCCTGGTTAACGCATTCATCTGTCCTGCGAACCTCCCACCAGTACGATACTATCCAAAAAGCATTTTTCAAGACTGCACATGACTCCCCCGGGTCACAACAGAGCATGCAAGGCATGCGTGTTGCCGCCTAATGCTGGTCCAATATTTTTTTAACCCGTGAATCCCACGTATGGTTTTCAAGAAATATTTTTTTTGCGGCAGTTCCCAGCTTGTTTCTCATGCCCTCATCATGGGCCAGCAATGTCAACGCGCTTATCCAGGCACCTGCATCGCTCGGTGGACACAAGAGGGCATTGCGCCCATGCTGAAGCACCTCATGAATGACAGGCAAATCCGAACAAATAATCGGCTTTCCCGCAGCAAGGTATTCAAAAATTTTTATGGGCGACATCCACTGAGCAGTATTGCCTCTGTTTTCAACGGAGACTTCCTCTTGATAGGGTGCAAGCAGCATATCAAATGCAACGCGAAACCTTTCCGCTTCAGCATAGGACACAAATCCATGAAGAAAAATATTCTGCGCATGCTCCGTGCTGTTCCGCCAGTGTGCGATATCGTCTTCCGTACCCCCCACAAGGTGAAAGTCCGCCCAAGTGCATGCGCGCGCAATTTCCACAATCAGGTTGATACCCCGCCCCTTATAAAGATGGCCAATATAACCAACCTGCGGGCGCTTGTGTTTATTGGGCAGCAGGTGCGGCTGCAAGTCTTCAGGTACAGGGTCAGCAGCATCAGGCAACACCTGAATTTTATCTTTGTTGTACGGATACCGCAGCCGGTAGTACTCCCTGAGGGAGCGGGAAATAACCACCAGCTTCTTCAAGCGCCCGGACCTCATGAGTCCGTTGAAAAAATAGGCGCTCATCCTCCCGCTGTTTTCACACGGAGGGCCATGCGCTTCAAATATCACATTTATTCCCAGCAGGGAAGCCCAATAGGCCCCGACATGGTCACGGGCATACACAATATCAGCTCTGTGCTTTTTTGCGTACAAACCTGCAAGCAGTCCATATATGCATCCCTGATATTTATTGTTTGCCCACCAGAGCTTCGTAATCATGAAAGCGGGTTGAATGCCGTAAAAAGCGTATATATCCGGTATGCCCCGTTCAATGGCTTTCCTGTTATCCGGCGCAAGCAAGACAACGTCGATGCCGTTGCCGGCAAAAGCCTTGCACATCTTCATCACATGAATGCTGTTGGCAGTGCGGGATGGCAGGGCAGACTGTGAAATGTAGGTGATTTTCATGATCCTCATACGCCTCCGGCGCATCCGAAACCAAGAGATATAGCCCGCTCAAAGCGGATTGTGAAAGCATGCCTCAGCGCACAGGCCTTCAATCAAATCATGCAGCCGAGCGCAGGCAGCAGAAACACGCATACCGCCCTTCCGGATAATGCTGAACACTACGCACCGGCATTACACTGCCTCTGCGGCCAAATTGAGCACAAGAAGCGCACCCTCGTGATTACAATCGCCTAACATATGTTCAGCCCGGATGGCATCAAGATCCAGCCAGGGGACTGTGTTGTTATTCTTAAGATAATTAAAAGCAGTATCCATAAGCGCTCTAAAATCAGGGCGTTTCCTAAAGGCCTGAGCAAAATCAAGATAATTAAAAAAAACTTTCGGCCGCGCTACAAGGGATAAAAACAGTCTACTCAATTCTGCATGCAGTGCATGTTTACGAGTGAAGAAACGAAAACGGTATTGCAATGAAGGCGGCAGTCCGTAGCTGTATTTACTCGGTAAACGGGCAAGTTGCGGAAATTTTTGCTTCATCATTTCCAGGTACAGGATCTGCTTTCTTTTCATACTCCGTGGTGCGCACAGCCGGTATGCAGCCCATGCAGGATGGGCAAACGGAGCAAGAACATGCATGCCGGATACATCAAACGCCCACATATACATTCCCCGGGACTTCCATCTCTTCACTGGTGTATCAATTGGTACTATACAGTTTGACTGCCGTATTAATATGTCCAGCATATCACCAATAGGTACAATGTGCGTATCCGAACATACGCGAATTGAGGATCGGGGATCATACACAGCCGAACACAGGTGGCATGTTTTAGAAATTTTCTGACGATCCAGAAAACCCTGCTAAGCCCTGTCCAGATCTGAAACATCGGAAAGATGTCCGCCCGTCAGAGACTCACCCAAAAATCCACTCAATACGTTCGCACCAACCATACCCGTGCGCGAAAAACAATAACGATTATAAAAAGCATCCGGCACATACGTCCATGGCGCATCCTTTGCCGACGACAGAAGTTCTTCCCAAGTCAACTCAACCTTTGATAGATCAATTGCGAAATGTTCGACACCGAGCGTTTTGGCAACCAACCTGCCAAGGTCATAATCCAGCTGACCTAGCACACCAAACGTAACCATCTTGATTTCACGGACATCAAGACGCTCGCACACTGCTCCTGCGATAATGCGGCTGTCCCAGCCGCCGCTTATCGGAATGACATACAAACCATTCTCACAAGACTGCTCAAGAAGCTCATCAAAAACCGTGTCCGGCAGGCGGCCGGCGTCTGCGGCGCTGTAGCCCAGGCAGGCAGCTCTCAACAAAAGAACTGTCCGCTGTTTCGAGTACATAGCCAAAGTAGAGATATTCGTATGCTTTTTGTTGCGACATATTCTTCCACAGGCATTATGTCAATATCAAACTAAGCGATTGACAATTCGCAACACAACCTTTTTACGCAAAAACACCGGCAGCAGGTATAAAAAAATAATATATACCCGACTTTTTGCTGGCAGCGCACCAAAAAAAAATGTGCCGGCAATGTCTCGGATGCTTATATCATCATGCAGTATCTTCCTCACAAACGCCTTCATACTTAATTTGTTTGCATACTGCCTTAACTGCAGGTGTAAATCTTCTGCAATAATCGGATGAGTCTCCAAATAATTTTTTATAGAAGCTGCTGATGGAGAAGAAACCTGGAAAAGCTTTGCAGACACCCGGTTAACAGAATCCATATGGTACGTTGCCCCCAGCTCAGAGATACACAACGCCTGCATGTTAAGGGTCAGCAACACGCGCAGCCATACATCTTTATCCGCGCCATGCTGCCATCGTTCGTCAAAACCACCGATCTCCGCAAGCAACTCCCGCTGCACTACGGCAACCGATGTCCAGATTGGCCGGGCCCCCTGTATATACGTTCTGATATCATAGAGATGGCTGCCCTTAGCTTTATTGTGGATATAATATTCATTATATTTTTTTTCTTTTCCCTCCCCGGATATCCACCAGCCCGACGAAACCATACCTACGTCAGGGAATTGCCGAATACCCTCAAAAACGCGCTCCAGATGCCGGCTGTGCCACTCATCATCTGCATCAAGAAATGCAACCCATGCCGCACGGGATTCTCGTATACCGAGGTTACGGGCTGCATACCCGCCCGGAGAGGGTTCGTTCCTTTGAAAAAGCTTTATGCGAGGGTCTGAGAATTTACGAACCTCATCTAGGCTACTATCAGTGGATGCATCATTGATAATTATTAATTCATACTGAGTGAAAGTTTGCCGTAAAACAGAAGAAATCGATCTGTTGACATGCGGCGCCTTATTGTATAGCGGAACAATCACGGAAAAAAAAGGCATGCTGTTCTCGTTGTAATCCATTGCATCCGTTCCTGTATGTGCCACCCGCATTACTCAGCGTTTGAGGGCTGCTTTGCATGCAGTGTGCAATGCCGTAGGACTTTTCAAACAAAGATTCCGGCACGGGGCAGGCTGCACACCTGATGCCGCACCGTTCAAAAAGCCGGCACCGGGTTATGTATATTCATTCCACGTAATGTGAATTCCCAAAAGGCTACATATCCTGGCAACATGCACAACAGCTTTTCCAAGCACCGGGACATAGTGCTCTTTACCTTGAGGAATGCACAGTACCAGTTGTAGCAGCGTCCTTGAAAACGCCCACCCCTCAAAAAATAACCGGGCGGTCCTGGCTCCCGACTTCAGCCGAGCCTGTCGGGTCATTGTCGGCAATAATCAGACAAAGCGGTATGGTCTCCAGACGGTCCATCGCTCCCAAGCTCTGCAAACACCCGGACAGCTGTTCGGGCCGCCTGCAGGTACAAAGCCCTATTGCACAATGTCTGTCATTCATATATTCGGCACACTTCAATATGCAATCGGTCTCATGCATCAATTAAGGCATTGAGAACTCCAATATGCTTTTCCATTGAGAAATTATTTCTTACGTATTCCCTGCCGCGCTGTCCCAGAGAGATTGCATACTTTCTATCGTCCAACAGCCGCATCATATTTTCGGCCATACCGTCCACATCATGCTCCTTGACCAGCAGCCCGGTTTGCCCGTTTATAACAACATCGGGAATACCGGCATGTTCCGTGGCAATAACCGGCAGGCCTGAGGCACTGGCCTCAAGAACGGCAACCGGCGTGCCCTCCATATCGCCATCATCAGCGGTTATTGAATGTTGAACAAAGCCAAGAGCGCCTTCATAGAGCTTCTGAAGCTCCTCCGAATCGACATTACCCAAAAAAACTATCTTATCCTCAGACACATGGTACCGGACGATATTTCTGCAGGCAGACAAAAGTGGACCGCTGCCCGCGAAAACAAGTCGTGCCCCAGGATATTTTTTTAGAACTTCTATAAAAGCCAAGACTGTGTAGTAGGGTGCTTTTTTGTTTACAAACCGTCCCACAGCTACAAAGGTCTTTTCACTGTACATCGGCTGCACGCCAAAAAAACTGTCCTGTGGTGCACACGGAGTATAAGTTATTTTACGCCTGTCTGCACCCAGATCGACCAAAGTATCAAACATATGCTTTGAAACAGCAACTATAGACTCGGCATAGTCAAGCATCTGGAAGTAGGCCTCCCGGTGCTGGTTTATGACCCGCTTGGACGATATATCATAGCCATGAAAATTAACAATCAGCGGCAAATTCATTCTTTTACAAACTTTTAAAACAGCAACGGCTGTCGGGCCATACTCCGCATAGACCTTTTCGATCCTATTTTTTTTAAATGATTTAAGCAGCAGGTCTTCATAAAGGCTTGTACCGACTCCCTGGCACATCAAAGTAAAAAACCTTTTCCTGATCGAATCAAACATGGTCGGATGCAGAGGACCTTCACCTTCAAGGCAACGCGGCAGCTCGCCATCGTAATAATATTTTATGTCTGCATGCAGCAGATTTTTATGCGCCTGTATAAACGTTTCACTGTAGACTGATTTGCTGGGAGATATGAGGGCAATTGTTTTCATGGCCTATTTCCTGACAATCCCGTACAAACCCGGTATCATGGTATTTTCACTGAACTCCGACGGCTTGGTATCCCTGTTTAACAACGCCTTTATAACCGGCCTCATCATGTATGACAGGAAAATATTCTTCCTTTTCGACATGGGGTTTCTTCGAACCCACAATCCCAGCATTTGAGCCAACGTCGCGTTCCACCCTCCGGTGGGTTTTATTGCAATATTGCTGAATACTGCTTTTTTTAAAATTTTCTCAAGCGCGAAGGGCGTATACCTATATGCATCATTTAAAACCTCGTGCAAAGGCCAGACAAACGGCATGGTGAAAACCAGTATGCCTTCCTGTTTCAAAACCCTTTAAATCTCATGCAACGCAAGTTCCAGGTCATGAACGTGCTCAAAGACTTCCGTGACAAACACCACGTTAAAAAAACCATCCGAAAACGGAATGACCGTGCCACCCCAAACAACATCCGCTAAACATTTTCTGAATTTAACACGATCTCAATATCCGTTGACAGGAACTTGCTTTGAGCACGGCAGACTATAAAACAGGGGCGGTTGTGTGTCAAGAGTAATGTCTGCGCAAGATGTGGGCAGGCAGGGTCGGGCAATAAATAAACGGCGTGATTAAAAATCTTGCGCCGCAGCGCGCGGTCTGATATGAGCAGTTATGTCAACCGCCAAGGCTATTTTTGCGCGCAGCCTTGATGGATTTTTTCATAGATAGGCTTCTATCGGGGTCGATGTTGTCATATGTGCTAATTTGATCTGCCGCATAATAATCTGATTACGGCATAGTTGATCTTTGGTGGTGGCCGTTTTTACATCTCCCACAGCCCCAGATGCCACAAAATGTGTTTTACTACCTCTGGCTGGTCTATACGCTGATTATCTTCATTGCTCACTTGCACTGCGGGCAGGTAAGAGGATCTACCTCATAAATCTTTTGTATCAACCGCACCCAGACTTTACGTTTTGCCGGTGAAGCGGCATCCGCTTCAATGATGCAGGGTATGCTGTCATCTCGGTTTTCCTGCCGCCGGTTGCCACGGGACACATTGCTGTACTAGCCATAGTAACGCACCATCTGCTAGCCCCGGCTTGGGATATGAGAGCACATGGCGGCAAGCCATTCATGGGCATCAAAGTTTTTGGTCTCGGGGCCTTTTTTAGCTTTATACAACACCGTTGCCTCATCTCGCAGATAGGTCACGCGCTCCTGATAAAATGAGGCCCGGATGATATACCGGGCAAGGTTTTCCATGGCTGTGTCGTCGTTGTGGTATATCCGGTCGCCGCAAAAGACCGTAAAGCCGGTATGCTTCCTGGAGTCAAGCATGGTGATTATGCCCGGAGCAATTTTTCATTTTGCAAGAAGAAGTTTAAGCACCTTGCTGCGAAAAAATTTCTCAAGGCCTTTGCGGTCCGGGGGCAGTGCGACCTTGAATGATCCTGTTTCGTAAAAGCAGCCATCGCTTACCAGTACATGGCAATGCGGATTAAACCTGAAAAAATCGCCGAATGTCTGAATAGCGATGACTGCGCCCGGCGTGGCGTTTTCCTTGCCCGAAGTAAATTGATAACTGGTTTTCAGCGTCTCCCAGGCGCAGCGGCTTAAATCCGACAGCAGGCTTCGGTCATACAGGAAATACCGACGCAGAATCTTTGGTATGCTGAAGACAACATGGCGGTGAGGGACTTTTTTAACAACTTCCGTGCACAGCCGCCCACCAAATTCTACCACCCGCTTCTGATGGCATGACGGGCAGAAATGGCGGCGCTTGAAGGAGAATACCAGCAGCCGTTCGTGTCCGCAGTCGGGACACCTGATGCGGGCAAAACCGTTGCGCAGATCGCCGCAGTCAAGATAGCGGTACATGACATCCTTCACAAACGGCCGAAAGAATCCGTATTGACGACTGAACCGCTCACCATAGACGTGTTCGAACGTTTATAGTGTAAGGCAAAGTTTTAAAGTCCTCGTTATTAATCGCTACAAAACAAAATGCTTTTTGCAAAACCGCGCTATCCTTGCTTGCAACAATACGGGCAAGCTCTTTTTACGAAAATCTTCTCGTGCTAACCCAGGGTGGACAGGAGGAAGGTTAAGTTTTAAAGGCACTTGAATTTCCGTTTTTTCTGTAGTACGGGAATGAAAATACGACAGAAACTTGACCCAACCTTCTACGCCTACCTCCGAGCTATATCCTTGTTCAATCTTCTCTCGTGCTGCAGCAGAGAGCTTCTCCCATAAGGGAGAATCGTTTTTTAAACGACGAATCGCTCCCACAAAACTGTCCTCTCGATCGTTAACAATCAGGCCATTACTCTCATTCTTGACTAACTCCGGGATGCCGCTGCGCATGTCACTGCAAACAGGCACCAGTCCGCACGCCATAGCTTCCATTAATGCAATAGGGAGCCCCTCATAGTCTGATAAAAGAACGAGCACATGGTGCTCCAAAAGATGCTTCTGCACCTCTTCACTGGGCACAATACCGGCGAGAGTTATTAGCAAACCACGGCCCTCGTTGGCAAGAATATTTTCAACACTGGGCCGCGCAGGACCATCTCCAAAGATAGTCGCTTCTACTTCAGGGACTTCCTTAACAACGCGACACAAAGCCCTTATCACATCCGAGATACGTTTTTGTTCTTCGACAAGACGCCCCACGTATGCAAGCTTTAATACTTTTTGGGGAGAGTTGTTTTTTTCAGCTGGCAGTGGAGCACCATAGGGGATTTTGCGAACTTCAACATCTAAAGGTTTTTTCTGAAGGACCTCATGAGTGAGATGTTCTGAAACACAAACTAAACCGGAGAGATGAAAGAATTCCTCGCCGAAAACAAACTCATCCTGTAGACCACGATAGAAGTCATCATCTGAATGTAAAATCCCAACGGTGGGGATTCCTGCGTCGCGAACCCAAGCCGCGGCATAGTACGCAGGAACCATCAGATTTGGCACGAAGACATCTGGCGGATCTTCCTTTAATTGCTCCAGAATCCAGAGTGTAATTTTCCGAGTATCTTGATGCCATCTATTAACAACAACTTCAACGCCTTTGTCCCTGAGAGCATCTGCCGTTGGGGTGTTCAGGGGGTTTGTTGTCAAAAACAACACTTTGGTTGAAACACCCCGGTCTTGCAAAGCAGGTAACAACCTGATTAGCCACGCTAGTGGCCCGCCTACTTTGTTTGAGTGGTCGAATGCACAAAATGTGACTTTCATGATGTTGACGCTTCTTGCCATTTCACAAGAAACCTGAGTATTTTTCTAAGAAATGGGGACTTAGACAGGTACGATAATTCGTTATGCATAACGTTCATCTGTTCAAACTGTTTAATCAAAAAGTCCCTCGCCATCAGCTCATTGCCGTTTCTTGAATAAGCGAATGCAATATCAATCTTAACTTTGGCGAAGTTCCTCCCAGAGGTCTTGGCCCCTTCATGCCTTACTGAATAAGACAACAAATCATCGATTTTATTGAATTTAAATTGCTTAGATATTTTTAGCCAAAGGTCCAAATCCATGGCATAGTGTAAATCCTCACTTAGTGGCCCGCATCTTTCCCATGCTTCTCTTGTAAAAAAACAAGACGGCTGCATAAATTCAGCTCCTCCCTCAAACCAATAAGACAGGCTTTGATGATCAACTTGCTGCAATGCTGTATCTCGGATAAACTTACCGATTTTATCAACAATGTGCCCTTGGCCAAAAACAGCCCCGACACTTTTGTCTTGTAAATACTCCGAAGCCACCCTATACAGCGCTCCAGAAGTAAAGTAATCGTCCGAATTCAGCCATCCAAGCAGTTCTCCCGACGACTTTTCGAACCCCTTATTAATTGCGTGACTCTGACCACGGTCCTTTTCGCTGACCCAATAAGTGAGCCAGGGTTCGTACTTTTTGATAATTTCGACAGAGTTGTCGGTCGAGCCACCATCGATGATGATATATTCAAGGTTGGGATAATTCTGAAGCAGAACAGAGCGAATTGTTTTCTCGAGGAATTCTCCCTGGTTGTATGACGGCGTGATAATACTTACTTTAGGCCAACCACCTAAAGAAGACGTCAAAGCTTGCGTGGAAGCAACTTCTTTCATCGGCCATTCATCGCCCACTATAACCGGGAAAACGACCTTATCATTCTGGCCTTGACTCATCCTTTACGCCTCTTGCCACAGAGGATATCAAACACGTTGCCCCAATAGCTATAGTTAATCTTTTTTACAGCAGCGCACCTAGTATCTTCAATGCTAGCGATTTTATAATCGTTCAAAACTGAGTCCCATAGTTTGCGGTCTTTGTTGTTTGGGTTGTGTTTCATAATTTCCTTTAGAGACACGTCATAATCGTATCCAAAACGCTCATATAACTCCTGACCGATTTCTGAGATATAATAGTACAGTAAATTCAGGTTAAACCTCTTATCTATATCAACTTTCCACGCATCTACTAATGAGGTCTCTGGCCTAGTTTTATTCTTAAAATTTTTATCTCCATAAAACCATTCTTTCCCAGAATTGTAATTTAATATTTCTTCGACATATTCAACACCAAGATAGCCACATATCTTATTAAGTTCTTCACTAGGGGAATTCACAAAATCTTCGTATTTTACTAAACAAATGGCATCCTTATGATTTGAAATAAAATCAACCATTTTTGAAGGAGCGACGAGAAGATCACGAGAATAATTATAAATCTTTGCATGATCTTCTTTAATCCATGTATTCAAAATCGAATTAAGAACAGCCAGTGGATCTCTGTACAGAACAATGAATTTTGCCTCTGGGAATACCCTTATAATATCTGATGCGATCTCATAATATCTGGGGGTTTTATCTAGAAATATTTTCTTCCCAGAGCCTTCTAGTGCCTTTTGGTAAAAGGAACTTAGAAACGCACGAAGTGTATTGTCATAGAATTTTTGGTCAATATTCGACTCTTCAAAAAAAGCTTGAACACCATCTTGGGTCCATCTTGAATTAAATTCATATTCTACCCCCTCGCCCCTCAAAGCATATATGAACGGTAACGCAACCCAGGGCTCTGAACAGGTATGAATATCCGGGTGTCCACCGAGAATAGCCTGAAGCATAGTTGAACCAGAGCGGGGTTGTGATATCAAGAAAACCAGATTATCAGTCATTATGCTATGCACCCATCCTAAAGTTTAAAGAAATTTTATAGAGTAGATATCTCAGTCTGCTTGCAAAAGAAATGTTGCAATTTGAGTTCAGATATCTATTGAGATGCAACAACATATCTTTTTTCTGCTTTCTTAAGATAATTTTCATTCTCTCTTCATGAAGACTTCCAATCAAGGACAAATGTTTCTTATATACTTTCAACAGGTTTTCGAAGTAGACATTACCTGGGGACGCTGAGATTCCGTGCCCGTGTCTTCTATAACAAATTGAGTTATGATCTACATGCTTTACTTGGGCTTCCGCAGCAAGTCTAATCTTGAGATCCCAATCCTCGAATATGTGGAAGCGCTCATCGAAAAGACCAATCGCGTCTAGAAGGGATTTTTCAATCAACCAATTTCTCAGGGTCATCTCATGAGTCAAAACCTCAAAAAGAATATCCCCCTCAGCACCATCATATTCTCTTCGGAAAGGCTGAATATATTTCCCCTCTCTGTCGACTAAAACCGAGTTTGAATAGGCCCATCGGCACTCCGGGCTTTTGCGCAACGCGTCTATTTCGAGTTTTAACTTGTCAGTATGCCAGAAGTCGTCTCCCGCAATAATAGAAACATAATGGGTCATGACCTCTTTGAGACCACTGTTGAAATTATAGACGATACCATTGTTTTTTTCGTGCAAAACACAGTCGATAAGGTCAGGATAATCCCTCTGGTACTTCAAAATGACTTCTTGGGTTCCATCCTGAGAGCAATCATCGCAAATAACAATCTGATCAGGTTTAAGACTTTGCCCAAGAAGTGACTCAAGACAGTCCGAAAGGTAGGCTCTGCAATTGTATGTGGGGACAACAACCCCTATAGATTCATTCATATTTTCTGCAACATTCTGTAATTAATTCAGCTGTATATGCCACATCAGCATTGTTTATGCCTGGATAGATTGGCAAGCTCAAAATTGAGTTTGCAACGCTCTCCGTTATCGGCAGGCGACCCCCGCCATGGGTGTTTCGATAAGCTTCTGTGTTATGTGGCGGGAGGGGATAATGAACCATTGTCTCTACCCCGGCTGCGTTTAAATCTGCAATCACCCGATCCCGGAAACTTTCTCTGGCACTGATAACAAATTGATGATAGACGCAGGCACATGCAGTATCTGGGAAGGGAAGCGTAATTCCCGGCAAACCTGTAAGCCCGTTGCGATGAGTCTCGGCAATCTGTCTTTTCTCCAGGTTCCATTTGTCGAGGTGCTGTAATTTAACGTTCAAAATGGCCGCCTGCATCTCGTCGAGTCGAGTATTATAGCCCTTGACAAGATTGTGGTACTTCTTTTCCGAGCCATAGTTTCTGAGAATCCTGACTTTTGCGGCTAGTCCATCATCATTAGTCGTGATGGCCCCGCCGTCCCCGAGGCACCCCAAGTTTTTAGTGGGGTAAAAACTGAATCCAGCTGCATCGCCGAGGTTGCCAGTCTTATTGCCGTGATAGACTGCTCCGTGCGCCTGGGCCGCATCTTCGATAACCCTTAATCCGTAGCGGGCAGCTATCTCCCGAATAGGTTCCATGTCGGCACAGAGCCCGTAAAGATGGACAGCAATAATTGCTTTTGTTTTCGGGGTAATTTTCTCTTCGATCAGTGCCGGGTCGATATTGTAGGTACTGATGTGCGGTTCTACGGGTACCGGGGTTGCGCCGGCATGAGAGACGGCCAACCAAGTAGCTATGAAAGTGTGAGCAGGGACAATAACTTCGTCTCCCGGCCCGATGCCGTAGGCTCTCAGAATCAGGTGCAGGGCATCCAGACCGTTACCGACACCGATGCAGTGCTTCGTTCCACAGTAAGTGGCAAAGGACTCTTCAAACTTTTCAACCTCTTTTCCAAGGACATACCAGCCACTGTCGATGACACGGGCGGCAGCCTCTTTCAACTCTTCTGCAATGTCCTTGTGAACTAACTCAAAATCGAAGAACTTGATCACGACCAGACTCCTTTTATGGAGTTGCGCGGATTTTCCCAAGGGCCTTTGCCAAAGCGCTCTTCCATCATAGCGAAGAGAGGGGCAAAGACTTCCTTTGCAAAACCCTGGTCTGCATCATCAAGCAGGTGGCGGTGGGACTTATCCTTCTCGAAGTCTAGGCCGATAACGTTGTGGTCCTTATCCCTTCCAACTTCGAAGGAGTATTTAGCCAAACCAAAATGTCTGGTCATCTTATTCAATTCACTATTCGGATCGGTCTTGAAAAGCTCATAGTTAATCAGCTTCCCAGACTCCAGATACTTGAAGAAAAAGTAGCTACGGGTCGCGACAAGGAAGGCCAGCGCCCGGACCTCGTTTCCACCAATGTCCGCCATGCTTTCTAAAAACTGTGGAGGAAAATCGTCACTCTCCTGCATGGTTACGGCAAGTTGCGGCAGGGCGTCGAGGTACCACTGGCTGTAGAACTCGTTGCGTACCAGCGAGGCCAGGATCTCAAAAGGATCGCGCCAAATGCCCCAGAATTCGATGCCAGGAAAGCGTTCGAGAATCCAGCGGATGGTCAGATGGTTCGAGGTGGTTTTAAGAACGTGGAGTTGACCGGGAACAAAATCTAAGACTGTCGAGTGCTTTTCGAACCAGGGTGAAACAACGTAATCGCGCCAGAACCGTCCCTTCTCCAGTTCGGAGAAAAAGTGCACATCGTCGTCCGATGCAATTTTATCGGACATGATCTGGTACATCTTACGCCGGATGCTGCCGCTGTTGAACGGATGGAAGATCAACTCAATCTGGGGATGAGTTGCGAGTAACTTGGCGATGGCTGATGAACCACAGCGGTCAAAACCGTTCAGGATCAGGTTATCTATACTACTCATCACAATAGCATCCTGAAAGAGAACTTAGGGACGATCAGGCAGCCAATGCTTTCCTTGAATTCACACAGACCGAAATTCGGCTGGCTGTTTTCCGTGGAGGGGCCGATATCGACTATTCTGGTTCCGCGTTCTTTGAAGAACTCAAATAAATGATAGGACAGAAAATTGACCGGCTTTAAGGCCGAACTTTCTGGAATATCTCCCCAGTAGATTACCTGTACTATGCCGGGTGATACTTTGAAAACAATGGCCGCGGCGACGGGTGCATTATCAAATTCAACCAAGAAAAAATAGGAGTCAACGATCTGGCAAGTCGCTGAGACTTGTTCGTAAGTCATGTTGAGCGGGTAACCCTTGGCTTGCCGGTTCGCGCTGATGACGTCGTAAGAGGTTTTTCGTTCGGCCTCGTTGCTGCACTCGCGGAAAGTCATCCCCTGCTGCAGGGCGATGCGCAGGTTTTTACGGGCATTGCGCCATATCCGGCCTGGGTAGTTTACGTCAAACGATGAGAGGTCAAAATGATAGTTCAGATCAATGTTGCTAACCTCAAACTTGCTTACATAGAGCGCGTTGATGAATTTGGCGATGAGCGAGCCTTCATAGAAATGGGGAGGAAGAGTGATGCGAATTTCACCCAGGTCAAGCCCCCTGGCGTACCCCTCCAGTGCGTTGGAAGCCATGATGATGTCTTCCAGCCCGACATCCTTTTTCAGGCATGAGAAACAGCCGAAAGGGGCGGAGAAAGGGGACAGCAATGTCCGCTCCCTGACTCCAGAAACTAATCCAAGACGAACTTTCCCTCGGACAAAGAAAAGGTATTTTACCGCCTCTGCCTTGTCACGATTGAGGTCGTTGAAGGCGGCAGAATTATAGATGGAAGTGACTTCGCGGAAGACACTGCCATACTCCTGGCTGGTTACCTCAAGAATTTCCATCGATCGCTTTTTCTTTCATGATGATGAAGTCTTTATGGTTTCGAATATAATCATCCGCATCGTATTTCTGAGAAGCAAGGACCAGACATATCCCGCCTGAAGAAAAATTGACCAGTTCCCTCCAGATCATGCGTGGCAACAGCAAACCATAATAGGGTCGGTTCAGGTGTACCGTCCTTTTGTTTATGCCATCGCCAAGAATGATATCGAAACTGCCGCTGGCGGCGACTATCAACTGTTTAAGCTGTTTGTGGGCGTGGCCGCCCCTTGAGGCCCCGCCGGGCACATCATAGAGGTAATAGACTCGGGCGATATCGAATGGAACCTTGTCCCCCGCGTTGATCGAGGTAATGCTCCCAGCCGGGTTATCGATTTTGGGGAGTTCGAGAATTGAGCAGTCGTTTATCGTCGTCAGTTTCATGCGTTTCTCACCTTCAGGAAGCTCTCATAATCCCGCAGGTAATCCTCTTGCTCATAATGCCGAGACGCGAGGACCATGCCGAGCGAGTTGGTGGAAAAGTTCTCAATGGACCGCCACATCAGGTTCGGGATGTAGAGCCCGTAATAGGAGCGGTTGAGTTGAAAGGTCTTTTTCTCCCTGCCGTCATCAACTACGACATCAAAGCTCCCGGAGATTGCGACAATGAACTCATGTAATTCCCTGTAAGCATGACTGCCCCGCTTCTGACCGCCTGGGACGTCGTAGATCCAGTAGGTTCTAGCGATGGGGAAGGGGATATGGTTGTCCCCCTCAATGAAAGAGAGGTTGCCCCGCCTATCCTCAATTTTGGGCAACTGGATGATCCGGCAATCATTAACCGATAGTGTATTCTCTTTGCTCATCGTCTTCTTCCGTAAAGTCGGTCAGAATTTACCCAAAGCCAGCAGGTTGTTGGTCAGCTCCCCCTGGTCGGAACCCGCCCACCAGTCGTAGCGTTTGACCTCGAGGATGTTCAGTTTCAGGCCTTTTGCCAGGGTCTGCCATTCTTGCAGGGATCTTGTCTTGCGCATCACCCCGCGCTCCTGGGTGATTTCACCGAAATCCCCGCCAATGATGAGGACTCCGCGATCTTTCAGCAGGCTTGCAAGGTGGCCAATGGCTTTTCGCCATTTGCTATCATCGACGATGTGGAAAATGATGCCGATGGCATTGATAAGGTCGAAGCCAATTCCACGAAGACTGCCCGGGACTTCCTCGGAGATGTCCCAACGCTGGGATTGAACAGTCGATCCAAACTTTTTCTGTAGTTTGTCGAGGGGGCCTTGAGCGAAATCAACACCCCAGAGTTGGCTCGGTTCAAAACAGGCTTCATAAAATTCAAGCCAGTGCCCGGTGCCGGATCCGATGTCAAGTATGTTGCCGCCGCATACAGGAACATCATATTTGACCATGATCTCCATGATACCGTTCTCGACCAAGTTGTAGTGATACCGGGTCCAGAAGAGCGACCAGCCCTTGTTGATAAGTTTACTTTCGTCATCGGCGTCAGCATGAATAACTTCATCGAAAAACCTCTTGGGGTCCTCTCGATAAAGTTTATAGGCTTCTTCGCGCGAATATTTATAGTCAGGCATAAAATCTCCTTCAAAAGTTGTTTGCTACGTAATCCGTGACCATTCCCCACGAATCTGAATCGGGGTGAAGCCGATAAAGGAGCCGATGACCTGAAAGTCTTTGATGGCATGGTAGTTGATCAACGTCTCTCCCCGATTTTCGTCGGTCAGTATCAGAGAAAGAGTATAGTCACCGGGATTGAAGTTAATCTGATCGATTTTCACCCTGACAGAAAGAGCCTCCCGATCGTTAATTAGCCGGAAGTCACTATTGGTCGAATAAACCTGTGCAACCCCTCGCAGTTCCTTATCGAAGAAGGCCACGTTTACATTGAGAGCGTCGATATCCTGGTCCGCTTTAATTTTGAGATCGATTGTCAAATCATCGAGATAGTTGACTGTGAATTTTTCCCCAAGTATTTCATTCTTACCGTTGGAGCAGAACCGGTTGGACAGGATTTCCGCCCTCCCGCTTCCCGATACCATACCAGCCTCACTTTGGAAATTCGAATAATATTCCTCAATGCCTTGTGCAACATCGCACCCTTGGAAGAGAACCTCCCCCTTGTTCATCAGCACAATGCCGTTGCATACACGCGCCACTTGTGGCATGGCGTGGCTAACGAAAATAACCGCCGCCTTTTTCTGGATCTTATTGATTGCGTTGAAGCAACGTGAGCGGAAGCCGATATCGCCGACAGCCAGGACTTCGTCGACTAATAGGATGTCAGGCTCCATTTGAGAAGCCACAGCAAACCCTAGACGCACCTTCATGCCCGAGCTATAATTCTGCACCGGAGAGTCAATAAACTCAACTATCTCAGCAAAATCAATGATTGCCTCCAACTTGCGATCGATTTCTTCTTTTCTGAAACCTAGCACTGAACCATTAACATAAATATTCTCACGTCCAGACAAGATAGGGTTAAACCCGGCCCCCAATTCAATCAAAGCACCAACCCGACCATTCATCTCGATGCGGCCTTCATCCGGCTTAATCAAACCATTAAGCATCTTCAACAGAGTACTTTTACCTGCCCCATTCGGACCGATCAATCCCAGGCACTCGCCACGTTTCAACTCGAACGACACATCCTTGACCGACCAGAACTCATCAGGACGCAACTCACCGTTGCCACCATGTCGTTGTCCAATCAGCTCGCTTCCCAGATCCTGCATGCCATACCACAAAGATTTCTTAAGACTGCGGCAGAACTTCTTGGAAACCCCTTCAACTTTGACCAGAGTGTCGTTCATATTATGCACTCATCCGCTCAATAAGGATAGGCATTGCCAGACGGTAGACAACCCAAACACCCAATAGCAACACGACACCAGCAACATTGACCGCAATAAAATATCCCATATATTCAGGCGTCTGCCCTGTCAGCCAATCTCGAGTGGTGAGTATCAATGGTGTTAAAGGGTTGAGAGCAAACACGGTTGCAGCCCAACCTGCTTTCGGCATGGGAAAGACCACTGGCGTGACATACATCATGAACTGCATCAACAGTGGCAAAGCTCGACCGATATCTGTGTAGAGCGTGCCAACAGGGGCAATGAATAAACCGAGGGCGGTACCGACCATAATTATCGAGAGAATGCCGAACGGAAAAAGCAGTAGATTCCAGGCAGGGTTTATGCCCATAAAGATCAAGACCCCCAAAAGAAGTGCTATCTTGATTGAGGCGTTAAATAAAGTTTGGTAAACACCTGATAGAAGCAACGCTTCACGTGGGAAATTGAGCTTGGAAAGCATACCTTTAGCGGCATTGGTTTGCTGAAGTGGAGCATTGAGGGCGTCCATAAAGATTGCCCAAAGCATTGTGCCGGTGAAGACGTAGACTGGATAAGGCAACACGGTATCCGCGATCTGGACAACTCCGGAACTGTTGAGAAAAACCCAGGCCAAGGTATTGGCTAGGGGTAGAATAAACGCCCAGAGAATGCCAAGGAAAGCTTGACGGTATTGAGCCTGAATGTCACGAACGGCTAAGCGCCAGGCCAACTCACGACCGGTGTTGAGATCGGCAAACATCTCACGCAGCATCTTTCGCGGGCTAGCGAGCGAAGAATCAGGCGTGTAGATCGTTTTTTTTATCGTCGTATTGTTCATAGTCAATTTAGTAAAAAAGTGAATCGTTAAAGGTGAAAAGAAAAAGAAACTCTTCAACCTTTCTTAAGCTATAAACAATTTTGGATACTGGTTAATCTAAAAGCCATAAAGTCTGTACTTGATTCTCAGTCATACCCTTTCAGCGTTAATCAGTGGTCAATTAAGTTTGGGTCATGACTAGTTTAGAGGGTTATCTCGGAGAACTTTGAGTATCAAACGGCCGAGATTCTGACCTCTGTGATTGAATTTAAACTCACACTCTTTAAGATGCAAGTTAAATGTACTGGGCGCCATGCCACGGAAGCGAAACAAGCGCATTTTGGCATACCCCCAAAAGCCTTCAATTCCGTTGATGTGATTACGACCTTTGGCTGGTCTATAACGCTGATGATCTTCATTGATCCCTTGCACTGCGGGCAGGTAAGAGGATCGACCTCATAAATCTTTTGTATCAACCGCGCCCAGGCTTTACGTTTTGCCGGTGAAGCGGCATCCGCTTCAATGATGCAGGGTATGCTGTCATCTCGGTTTTCCTGCCGCCGGTTGCCACAGACATATGGGATACCGGCATGTTCCGTGGCAATAACCGGCAGGCCTGAGGCACTGGCCTCAAAAACGGCAACCGGACGGTGCTTAAAATTTTAGCCCTTGTCTTTGCCCGTGCCTACCCGGCGCTGCCAGAAAATTCCCTTTTCCATAACAGTCAGGGCCACAGTGTGATAGCCGCGTATCTCCGGCCGATGAATACTACAGACCTGCTTATGCCAGAAAAAAACCCAGGGCGCCTGCGCGACAATCAGATTCTCGCACTGCGCGTAGAGCGTATCGCGCTGTTGGCTGTCCGGTGTGGTCACAGCCTGCTCAATCAGACTGTCAAAACGTGCGTCAACATAACGGCTGCGATTACCTCCCGCACCCAGGTTTTCGGAGTGAAAAAGAGGATATAAAAAATTTTCCGCATCAGGGTAGTCGGCCCACCAAGACAACCAAAACGCATCCGCCTCACCATCCGCCACCGCGGCCAAAAAGGTGCTCCACTCCAGCTGTACAATTGATACTCTAACACCAACTGCCTGAAGATAAGACTGAATAGCCTGGCACATGTCCAGATTTTCAATATCAGCGGTTTGGTATATCTGCATGGAAAAACCGTTGGGATATCCCGCCTCTGCCAACAGTCTACGCGCACGCTGCGGGTCATAACCGTAACCGGGGGGAGCAGATCCGCGACGCAGCAACGGCGGCACCGGTCCGCTGGCAAGCTCACCGCGGCCATCTAAAATCGCAGCAAGCATTGTTGGCCTGTCAATTGCGTAATTCAGGGCCTGTCTGACCCGCACGTCATTAAAGGGCTCTCGGCGACAATTAAGACCAAGATAATAGGTGTTCAGTCCGATGGCCTGCTGCACACAATCACGCCATTTCGGATCACGGCTATAACGCGCATATTCCGAGGCCATAATTTCGGGCAAAATATCCAGCGAGCCTTTTTCAAAGGCCACCATTGCCGTAAAATCCTCCGGGATAATACGGTAGCAAATACCGCTGCTTAGCGGTCCCGGCCCCCTCCAGTGAGGGTTTTTCCTAAGCCGGACATGCTGATTATGCTTCCATTCAACCAGCATAAACGGGCCGCTACCGCTAGCCTGACGACCAAACTCATCACCCAGGCGTTCAACATCCTCACGAGGCACCACATACGCAGTCGTCAGCCCCAGCATGCTCAAAAACGGCGCAAACGGCTCGGACAGTGTGATCTCAAGTCTATGGAGCCCTAACGCCCGGAGGCCCGTAACCCGATCCAAACGTCCCTGCATAAAGGCATCGGCCCCTTGGATGCGCGACAGCACCCAAGTGCGCGGCGAACGTGTTTGAGGCGCAAGCACGCGTTCAAAGGAAAAAATCACATCGTGCGCGGTCACCAAGCGTCCATTAGAAAAGAGCACGTCATCCCGCAGAGCAAAACAATAGGTGCGGCCATCAGCCGACAGAGTCCAGGATCGGGCCAGATCGCCAACCGGCTGCAGCTGAGCATCAAAACCCACCAGACCGTTGAAAAGTTTCGCGGCTATCCGAGCACTGTCAAGATCAACAATGCGGGCAGGATCAAGGGTATTGGGGTTTTTCTTTAACCGCATATGGATCCAGTCCGGTTCGCGCTCAACAGATGCTGCTGTGCATCCACTCACCAAAATCGCAACCGCACTGCACAGGAGTGCCGCGCTGATTATTTTCAGAAACCATCGGAAGGTAATCTCTGACATCAACCAGGTTGCGTCCTCAGGCGCAGCAAACAGCACAAGAAGTGCCTAGCTTTTCAAAAAGTTACTCACGCGATCATGCATATCCGAATCATTAACCCGTCGCTATGACCGCAGGCTGGAAATAGCAGCTTTACACAACCGCACGAATGCCAGCCAGATACGCCTGAAAAAACCGGGATTGCGCAGTTTTTCAATCCGCGCCCGGGCCTGAGACAACTCAAGGTCTGTAAAATCAAGACGGTGAAGATTTTCCTCAAGCTCAAGATCAAGCATGCCCAGCTCATCCTGCGCATCCAGCACCCGTACCTCAATCATCTCCCAACCCAAACGCCGGGCAGACTCAAGGCGCCGGTGTCCAGCGATAAGCTCATAGTTACTATTCACCGTAACCGGATTCATTAAGCCGCGGGTATCAAGACTGTCCATGAGAGACTGTAAATCACCCAGCTGCATGCGCACCCTTTTTTGAACGCTAATCTGATCCAATGGTATATTCATGGTATCATCCCTGCATACACGGTTATTTACACTAGAAAAATCTCATGGGCGCTATCCACGCGAAGTCCTGACCAGTGTCAAGCACCACCCCGCGCTGCCGTAACCTGTTAGATCCCACCTGTTTTTACCAACTCACACGCAGCAAGTCAAGAAACCGAATCCCTAGTCACCGGGCTAATGCGGAATTTCAGGCGAGACAACAACCCGGTCAAGATGTGAATTACGTATGTTTTCAGGAATAGTGGTATTGCGGAAAAAAATTGTGTTGCCGCGCCGGATCAAAAGCGTGGTCATGGCAGCATTATCCAGATAAAACGTATACGTGCGGCATTCCCGCTGGCAGGGGAATATTCCTATAAAGCCTTTTTTATCGGGTTTGTCAGCATTAGCGGTCAAACAAAACCTGGTGGTGGTCACGTAGGCAAACGGAATATAGAGAGACAGGCTCAAATTCTTACTGACGCCACTGACATCAAGACCCTGCAGGGGATTGTCGAGTTCCGCCCGGCAGATATTGTTTTCCTCCAGAAAACGCTGATAGCGCGGAACATCCAAATTTGAAGTACGGTAATGCTCAACTGCAGCCTTGGGAAGCGTATCCAGAAAATTCATAATGCGGGGACCGCGCTTAATCTTCGTGAGCAGCCGTCCCATCACCGGCACAAGGTCAGGATATTCCATTCGCAGCAGGCGAAAAACACCCCAATCATTGAAAACAACCTCTGTAGCAGACGGAAGCAACTTAACCAGTTCCACTACCTGCGCGAGACCCGCCTCAGTAACATATGACGTAACCAGCGTAAATGAACGGCCAGCATCCCTGACCTGCTCCATTACCCGGGTCAACTCAGCTGCGCTCGGCAACAGCCGTTCACAGAATTCATCCCCGAAATAAACCCGGCGATAATCATCCGTCAGATAATGCAGCTTTTCAGCCTGATTTACAAAAAGCGCGTATTCCCGCTCCACACCATGACCTCAATTAAAAAAGTGTTACACTAAACCAAATTCTTCCCGGAGACAGCCACATCCGGTCACGTAACATCACTGCTATAATAAGCGCTGAGCAGTCCACGGGTCAAGCCCAAAATAGTTAAAATAGGTTGCCTGCCATGGTTATCTATGTTACGCATGAAACTCTATACGTTAACCTGTCAAAACGGCAAATAAAAATATGCTTAAACATCGACATCACACCCGTATTGGACGGGCCATACTGATAAGCGTTTTTCTCCTGGGTGGCCTGTATGCAACCGCCCTGAGCAAAGCACCCGCCCCGTCAGCACAACCCGCATCGCCCGGAACACTCCTCAGCCCCCTGCCTGAGCATGCCGGCGCGCACAAGGAAATCGTGCGGCGCCTGCAGCGCGAAAACTTTCGTACGATTGCCTATAATGATGAGCTGGCATCAAAACTGCTTGACCGCTATCTTGAAGATCTTGATCCCTCGCGCAGTTTTTTTCTGCAATCAGATATTGATGAATTTGCCCCGTATCGCACAACCCTTGACGATGCTCTACAAAACACGAACCTTGATCCGGCCTTCAGCATATTTAATCGCTTTCAGCAGCGCCGTATCCAGAGACTTGAAGCAGTTATTGCGCGCCTTAACGCCGGAATCAACAACATGGATTTCATGCCGGACGAGATGCTTGAATCCGATCGCAAAGATGCTCCCTGGGCCAAAGACCCTGCCGAGCTTAACCAGCTATGGGAAAAACTCCTAAAGCTCAATATTCTCAACCTGCTCCTGTCCGGTAAAAACCATGAGGAAACCCGCAAGCTTTTGTTAAAGCGTTTCGGCAACCAGCTGCGCCTGGTTCATCAAATCAACAGCGAGGACGCCTTCCAGGTATATATGAACGCTCTGACCCGCTGTTATGATCCACACACACAATATTTTTCTCCGCGCAGTTCAGAAAATTTTACCATCAGCATGAGCCTCTCCCTTGAGGGCATTGGCGCAGTACTGACCAGCGAGGATGAATACACTAAAGTTGTTCGGCTGGTGCCGGGCGGACCGGCGGACAAATCAAAGCAGCTGAACCCATCCGACCGTATTGTGGGGGTCGGACAAGGCAAAGACGCCGAAATGCAGGACATTGTGGGATGGCGTCTGGATGATGTAGTTGATTTAATCCGCGGGCCTAAGGGAACGATCGTAGGCCTTGAAATTCTGCCCGCCGGTGCCGGGGACCCCCATAAAACCAGAAAATTTTCAATTGAGCGCAGTACCGTCAAGTTGGAAGATCAGGCCGCTCGCAAAGATATACTCTCAATCGAGCGCGACGGGCGCACCTATACTCTCGGCGTCATCGAACTGCCAACCTTTTATCTTGACTTTCAAGCCTTGCAGGCTGGAGACCCCAGTTATAAAAGCACGGCCAAAGATATCGACCAGCTGCTGAAGGAATGCTCTGAAAAAAAAATTGACGGCCTTATTCTCGACCTGCGCAACAATGGCGGTGGTTCCCTGCAGGAGGCAGTCGAACTCTGCGGAAAATTTTTGCGCTACGGTCCGATTGTACAGGTTCGCAGCGCCCGCAACAACATTGAGGTGCTACGCGACAGCGATCATCGCATCAGATACGACGGACCGTTGGTAGTACTCGTGAACCGACTCAGCGCCTCAGCTTCAGAAATTGTAGCGGGCGCCATCCAGGATTACGGACGCGGCATCATCTTCGGGTCACAAACATTCGGCAAAGGCACTGTCCAGTCACTTATCCCTCTCGCACATGGCCAGCTCAAAGCTACCCTGGCAACTTTTTACCGCGTTAGCGGTGAAAGCACTCAATATCGCGGCGTTATTCCAGACATCACCTATCCCGACCTGTTTGATCCAAACGAGATCGGTGAAAGCTCACTTTCAGATGCCCTGCCTTGGGATACCATAGACGCCGCACGGTTTCCACTATACAGAGACCTTGACACCGTTCGTTCCAACCTGCAGCAACTGCATAATCATCGCATGGAAAACGACCCGGACTATCGCTATTTGGTCACCCTGACACATCACCTGCGTTCGCTTGACGGCCGGAAAAGCATTTCACTGTCGCGCCCTCAACGCGAACGCGATAAAGCTGAAGCTGAGCAGTTCAGGCTTACACTAGAGAACAACCTGCGTGCGTCAAAAAACATGACTCTATTTGAAAATTTTTCCGCTCTTGAAAAGGAACAATCTTTCGACAACGCAACCGAAGTTCCTGACGCCATGCTGGACGAAGCAGCTGATATTCTGATCGATTATATACACCAGCCGACACCACAAGCCCGGACAAACCAAGCCTGCGGTGCAGCGCTGCCGCTGCTGCAGACACAACGAGCGGCAAGCACCCCGTCGCCCCATCGCATGCAACATTGCCGCAGAAATCCAAACCGGCAAAACCACTGCGTCAACGTACCGCTGCGGCGCGGACAGATCTATTCTTAAAACGGACTGCCCCCTCCCAAATAAAATACCAGGTGCGCAGAAAGACCTCACATGAACGATCAGCAAGACTCATCGCAATCTTCCACCCGGCAGACGTCTCCGCCATATGCATCGCCGAGCCGCGATGCAAACACGTCTGATCTTATCCAAATGTCCGACTGCGCTCTTGATAAATGCCAACTACTTCAAAGCCTGAACAGCATTATCCTGCTACTTGACGTCAACCATACCATGTTGTTTATTAACCGCTTCGGTCTGAATTTTTTCGGATATACGTCTGATGAACTCATCGGCCACAATGTTGTCGGTACAATTGTTCCAGAGACCGACAGCGCCGGCAAGGATCTGACGGCCATGATTTCTGATATTTCCACACATCCGGAAAACTACAGCAGCAATGAAAATGAAAATATCTGCCATGATGGCCGCAGGGTCTGGATTACGTGGACAAACCGTGCCCTGCGCGATGAAACCGACACGGTACGATATATACTGTGCGTTGGCAACGATATCACGGCCCGCAAAACCAGCGAGCTAAATTACAAGGCGCTGCTTGACAATGTACCGCAGCGCATCTATTTCAAAGATCTCAATTCTGTATATCTCTCCTGCAATGCTCATTATGCCGAGGATATGGGCAGCAGCCCGGACGAGATCACCGGCCGGACTGATTATGATCTTTTCCCCAAATACCTGGCAGAGAAATACCGCAGCGACGATCAACGTATTATCCAATCCAACAGCATTGAAAATATTGAAGAGCACTACCCGCTGCATGGTAAAATTATCACCGTTAACACTATAAAAAGCCCCGTGCGCAATGACGAAGGCATAGTGACCGGCATTCTTGGTGTCTTCTGGGACATAACCGAGAAAAAACAGATTGAGAACGAAAAACGCTCAATTGAAAAAGCCCTTGAAACAAACACGGCCTTTTTGTCCATTAAAAATGAAATCAGCGCGCTGCTATTGAGCAGCCGGGAGCTCAATGAAATCCTGCATATGATCCTTATCGGGGTTACGGCCAACACGGCGCTGGGGTTTAACCGGGCTTTTTTATTTCTGCTGAACGAGAAAACACAGCAGCTTGAAGGACGCGTAGCGACCGGGCCGCTGAGCCAGGAAGAGGCCCATGTAACCTGGGCCCGGCTGGCACAACAGAATCAATCAATGTCAGAGCTGTTTTATCTGCACAAAGCCGAAAACACTCTGGCGGATGAACCAATACAGCTGTTGGTACGCCAAATGAAAATTCAGCTGACCGACCCGGGGAGCATATTCTCCCAATTGGTTCACCTGCAAAAATCATTCAACATTCAGGGCGGCATCCAGTCACCCATGAATGACTATCCCGATTTCACCAAACAGCTGGGAACCGACACATTCGCTCTCGTGCCGCTGACCGCGCGCGGCACAACCCTTGGCATGCTGGTGGCCGACAACCTGATAACAGGCAAACCCATCAGCGATCAGGACGTACAGGTGCTATGCGATTTTGCCAACCTGGCTTCTCTTGCAATCGCCAACTCACGCCTGTACGAGCAGTTACAGGCAAACTTTGACGAACTCAGCCGCACCAACCTAGAACTGGCCGAAAGCCAGGAAATGTTGGTGCGCTACGAGCGCCTTTCCGCCGTAGGAGCGGTTGCCGCCCAGGTTGCGCATGACATTAGAAATCCACTGACCGCCATCGGCGGTTTTGCCAGAAGAATTCTCAAACAAAAGCATGACACCCAGCCCAATCAAAACTATCTGAGAATTATTGTTCAGGAAGTTGACCGCATGGAACACATTTTAAGCGACCTGCTGTCCTTTTCAAAACCACCGGAGATTGTTAAGGCACCAGCCGATATTAATGCAATTCTACGCAGCACAATTGACGTATATTATCCAGAGCTAGAGCAACATACAGTCAATTACTGTGAAAAACTCGATGCGGCCATACCCGGAATTTCAGTTGATACTGTGCAGATGCAGCGCGTATTTGAAAACCTGGTAAAAAACGCACTTGAGGCCATGCAGGAGGGGGGAAAGGAAGCACGGCTGACCGTCACCAGCGAATGGGATGGCGACACCGTCTCCATTACCATCGACGACACGGGCCCCGGAATTAAAGCCCGCGACGCCGATAAAATTTTTGATCCGTTCTTCACTAATAAAACCAACGGTTCCGGCCTGGGACTGACACTTGCATCTCAGGTAGTAAAGGCGCATGGCGGCACAATCACGTATTATGCCCGCAAACCGCACGGCACCGGCTTTATCATTACACTGCCGGTCAGCCTGTAACTATCCATCATCAAAAAACCGGGCAAACCTCACGCATGCAGTTTTTTCAACAACCAGGCCATATTGCTTCCCAAAATCCGCATTGTATTCATGCCTTCTTTGTCGTCACTGACGTCGCCGGGATTTAGACCGATGCCCATGTTCCAGTAATCAGATCCCGGAACCACCATTTGATTGATCGTAAAGAAATGATTCAGGGTATCAAAGGTATGCACTGACCCGGCCCTGCGCACGGCCACCACGCCCGCACCGACCTTGCGTCTCAAAAGGTGACCATTTTGACGGGCGACGAACCCGGCTCGATCAATAAGAGCTTTCATCTCGCTTGTCACATCGGTAAAATACACCGGTGAACCCAGGATAATGCCGTCAGCTGCGAACATCTTGGCAAGATGGTCGTTAAGGGAATCGCCTTTCAAAGCACATTGTGAATTTTTATTTTCACCGCACTTCATGCAGGCTATGCAGCCGTGTATCGGACGTCCGCCCAGCTGAATCAATTCAGTTTCAATACCCTCATTTTCAAGTTCAGTAAACACTTCTTTAATGAGCAGCGAAGTGTTGCCGTCTTTACGGGGGCTACCGTTCAATGCAATTACTTTCATTGGTAAACTCCTTTTAATGAATTTTTCTGATACGTATGCTATGTACAGATAAAAAGCTTAGAGCATGAGAGAGAACGCGTCAAGCTTCAAATGCCACCAAAATTTTACTGGCAACCTGAAAGGGTTTCACTTTGAAAAACCTCAAATACATTGCAGGAATATCTGGTGCTCTTATGCTTATCCTTGTACTCTGCTGCCCGCAGGCACAGGCCGCAGACAGACAGCTTACAAACACGGAAATCAATGTGCTGATGGAAATCTATGCGTCCGAAGGTTATGAGCAAGCCTACCTTGAAAAATTATTCCGCAACACCCATGTACGCTATGTACCGAACCTGGTACGCATGCTTGTCATTCCACCGGATTTCACAGCCAATTACAAGCGCTTCACCAAAAAGACTGAAATCGACAAAACGCGCGCTTTTTGCAGGTACTGGCGCACGTGCCTTTCCACGACCATGGACACATCCGGGGTTGAGCCAGGCGTAATTGCGGCAATTTTACTGGTTGAAACATCTCTGGGTAAAAACCTGGGACGCAGTCCTGTATTATCAGTTTTTGCCAGCCTGCTGCTGGAAAACAGCCTGCATCGGGATGCCTTCGCTAAAGAACTTAGCGGCAACGCCCGCAAAGATCACTATCTCAAACGCCTTGATGACAAGGCCGCCTGGGCCCGCGTTGAACTGCGCGCGCTTATAGCAATGAACCAAAAGAAATCAATTGATGTGTGCGGTCTCAACGGCAGCTATGCCGGCGCTTTCGGCATAGCCCAATTTCTGCCGACAAGCTATCTTAAATGGGCGCACAGCGGAAAAGAAACGCAGCCTCCGAACCTTTTTTACATGCCCCATGCAATCATGTCAGTTGCCAATTTTTTAAAGGAGCACGGCTGGCGGACGGATCTAACCGACGAAGAAAAGCGCACGGTCATCTGGAGCTACAACCGCAGCAACGCCTATGTTGACACGGTGCTTACTATTGCCGAACAGCTCAAACAGAATGGCGTCTAAATTTATAAAATATTTCTAACAGATTCGAAGATTTTTTCAGACTGTTCAAAAATGATTGGATGCAAGGCGCACGAACTCAGGAGGAATGAGCCATACTTTCCCGTACGCCGGCGTAGCGCACCGCAGTAAACGACCGTTTTGGGACGGCCCATTACCGGCGAGAATTAAGCTCCCGCTCAGTATCGCGCTGTTGATCACGTTTGCGGAGATCATCGCGCTTATCATGAGTTTTCTTACCCTTCGCTAGGGCAACAAGCACTTTCACTTTACCCTTTTCATTAAAATACATCTTCAGAGGCACAAATGACTGGCCGCGCTCACGCATCTTACCGTAGAGTTTTTTTATCTCGGCGCGGTGCAGCAGAAGTTTTCGCCGTCGACGCGGCTCATGATTAAAGCGGTTAGCATTAGCATAGGGACTGATATGAGCGTTGATCAGAAAAATTTCAGCCCCGTCAATGCGGGCATAACTATCCTTCAGGTTCACCGCTCCCTGGCGGCAGGATTTAACCTCACTGCCTTGTAGCTCAATTCCAACCTCATAGGTATCGATAACCTGATACTCATGTCGGGCTTTTTTATTCTGCGCAATCAGTTTTGTTTCCGCCATATCAGCAATTACCCGGCCGTACAGTACAAAGCAACAAATTAGTGGGAAATACTTTTTGAAGACTCTTCAAAAATGTTTGGATGCATGACGCGCGCAATCATGAGAAATGAGGCGTACTTTTCGGTACGTCGGCGTAGCGCAGCACAGCAAACAGTTTCTTTTGAACGGCCTGCTAAAACTTATCCCCGGTCAAACGCTCGTACGCCTCAATGTATTTTGCCGAGGTCCGGGCAATAATTTCAGCCGGAAGAGTCGGCGCAGGCGGTTTTTTAGCCCAGTCAAGCGTATTTAAATAATCACGCACGAACTGCTTGTCAAAACTTTTTTGGCCGCAGCCGGGCGCATATTCATTCAGGGGCCAAAAACGTGAAGAATCTGGAGTGAGCACTTCATCTATTAAAATAACCTGCCCATCACACATTCCGAATTCAAGCTTGGTGTCGGCAATGATAATACCGCGTTTCTTGGCAATATCACGCGCGCGTGTGTATATTGCAATGGTCAAATCACGGATCTGGGCGCCCACATCCGCACCCACAACTTCGCACATGCGCTCATAGCTGATGTTTTCATCATGCGCGCCAAGCTCAGCCTTAGTCGAAGGCGTAAACAACGGCTGAGGGAATACGTCCGACTCAAGCAGTCCAGGCGACAGGGCAATGCCGCAGACCGAACCGGTCTTTTTATAATCATTCCAGCCCGATCCACTGATATAGCCGCGCACGATACACTCGGCCATAATCGGTTTGGCCTTTTTCACCAGCATACTACGGCCGGTCAGCATGTCAGCATACTGCCGACACACCGGCGGATATTGGTTAACATCGGAAGTAATCAGATGGTTGGGCACGATGTCGCTCATCTGACTGAGCCAGAACTCAGTCATGCGGGTCAAAACCCGCCCCTTCTCAGGAATGCCTTCATTCATTACCACATCAAAGGCTGAAAGACGGTCGGTTGAAATCATGAGGAGACTGTCGCCCATATCATAAATATCCCGTACTTTGCCGCGAGTTAAAAGTTTCAGTTCGCTGCAATCGGTTTTCAGTACAACGCTGGATTCCATGGGTGTACTCCTTTATGTGCGGCACTACATGCCTTAGATTTTAACCGCCTTATGCTCTCAATTACGCATCTTTATTCTACCAGAAAACCGAACATAACTGTTCCCTCTGCCCAGTCTTCCGAACGCGAACCACAATAATGTAAGCACGTAAAAATTGCAACAACAAAGGAATCACATCGCCCCGGAACAGCTTCCTATTTTGGACAGTGCTTGGCTTTTTAGCTGTCATTCCGAAAGAGCAAAGCGACAGAGGAATCTTTCTCCTAATACGTACAATCTCTCCCGCTGGTCGAGATGACAGGAACAAGTTAAAACAATCGTTTATTCCTCCTCAATGCCCCAGTGTTCTTTCCAGTACTGATATTCATATGGCCAGTCATCCCGTTTATTGCTAACCATAAACTGCATCATGGAAAAAGTCTGTTCACGATACTCCTCCTGATCAGCGATCGGCTGCCCCGCCTTTATGGCCAAAATCAACTTACGTGCAAGTTCACCCACCTCCACACATACGTTCTGACACTCATCCTCGTCTTCCAGCTGCATCACGCAAGCCCCGGTACTGCCCACCTTCCAGCAGCCCAGAAAACCCTGTACACTCAGGAGGTATTCTTCAATCGTGTCAAAGATAGGTCCGGCTGAGCTCACAAGGGCAGCACCGTATTTACCCACCATGGTCTGGCAATGCACATGCGTAAAACAGCGATCCATGAACATTTTCATGTGTCCGCTTACATTCATCATATAATTAGGGCTGGCATACACCAGACCGTCGGCTGCGAGCATTTTCTTCTGTATACCGGCAACGTCGTCCTTAATAACGCACACGCCTGTCCTTGCGCATGCTTCGCAACCGGTACAGGGATTCAACTCTATCTCGCCAAGGTTAATAACTTCCGAGCCTACATCTTCCTGCTGAAGCGTCTTAACAAACGCGTTTATCAGCTGACCTGTGTTACCCTTCAAACCGCGCGGGCTTCCATTGATAATCAGAATTTTCATATGGCATCTCCTGCAAGTCATTAAACTATAAACCTATTTATATAATAATTGACATTAACAACAAAGCACAATAATTTATTCTTATATTAATAAGATTTTAATTAGTCAAAAAATATCCAGGGAACAACTAAATGAATTTTATCATAACAGGCCATGACGGCAGCGATAATAAGGCTTTGGAAAGAAGAATGAACGTGCGCGAAGAGCATATGCACGGTGTCGCGGAAATGGTGAAGCACAAAAAACTGCTCTATGCCGCAGCCATGCTTGATGACGCGGGCACAATGATAGGCTCAACCATGATTGTTGATTTTGAATCACGGGAAGTTCTTGACCAATACCTGCAGATTGAGCCATACGTGACCGGCAAAGTATGGCAGAAAATTGACGTGACGCCCTGCAAAATACCGCCGGTTTTCCTTAAATAAAAATCCCGCAACTACAAGCCCCGCATTACAGGTCTATTATGAAGGCTGCATTTACAAATTTCGAACTGGTTTCAGAAACCCATAACACCTCAGACATTGCGTTTATTAAATCAATATTGCACGCATCTGAAATAACCTTCTTTATACAGGGCGAACATGTTGCACCCTTTGTATATTATGCAGTCCCAATGAGGGTTATGGTCAAAAAAGAACAAGCAGCAGAGGCAAGAGATATTTTAAAAGAAATGGAATTATGCTTTACAACATACGCCTTTAAAAATCCGGCAGAATCGAATACCGCTGAAGAATGAAATTCTATAAACCATAAGACCAAGAGAGCTTGTACTCCAGCTTCAAATCCCGCAAAATCAGATTCTACACACTCTCCAAACATGTTATTATACGTCTATGAGCTCGTAATTTCTCGGTTATGCTCTAATATAATATTTTTAGGTTGTTCAAAAGTGGTCAGATGTAAGCCGCGCGACATCATGAGCAATGAGGCGTACTGAGCTCGTACGCCGCGTGTAGCGCACCACAGCAGATAACCGTTTTTCAACGACCTGCCAATTGAAAGGATTTTATTGATATGACACCCCATTTTAATTTCGTTAAAAAATTCGGCCCAATTACCAAAATCGGCGGGTTCCACGTGCCCGCTTTTATCCTTGATGCCGGTGAACCGGTGATATTTGATCCGGGAACTTCAGCCTTTGGCCCAATGTACCTGAAGGAACTTGCCGCCCGTTTCGGCGCGCGAGTACGTGAGTCCCTTTTGATGCTGCTAACCCACTCACACTTTGATCATTGCGGGGCAGCCCCGTATCTGCTTAGGGCCATCCCGGCTGCGCGCGTTGGTTGCAGCCCGCATGCTGCTAATGTGCTGCAAAAAGAAAAGGCCATTGCTCTGATCAGTAAATTCAACGCTGAATATGAAGAGAGAATGCAGGAAGAGCTAAAAGGGCAGGACACTTCATTTACCGCACTGCCAGTCAGCCTGCGCCTTAATGAAGGCGACACGGTTGAACTTGCCGACTGCACGCTTGACGTCTATGAAACCCCAGGGCACACCAAAGACTGCCTGTCCTATTTATGGCGCGAAAAAGGAATTTTATTCTCGGGTGAGGCTGGCGCTGTGTATACTGATGGTGAATTCCACAGCGTGTTTCTATCAGACTACGCAACCTACATAGCCTCAATTCGCAAGATCCTGGAAATAAAACCGGAGGTGCTGTGCGTGGCTCACTCCGGCGTGCTCTCCGGTACAGACAAAATTGCTGAATACCTACAGGCAGCACTTGACGCAGCTGAGAGCTATCGCGAAATGCTTGAAAAAAGCCTGGAGAAGCACAGTGATGACGTGGAAAAAGTTGTTGAGGAAATTACCCGCGAAGAATATGACGTGCAAAGCGAACCGGTCATCAACCGCAACCCGTACATGACCAACCTCAGAGCCAAAACACAGGCGGTCATGCGCCTGCGCGATCAATAGCCCCCATCAGCTCTCCTCAGTCGCTGCTTCCAAGTCCAGCGACAGGATACGGTCGAGCCTGAAAACGCGCTCCTCACCCCGCAACAGGCAGTGCGCTCGCATGCCGGGGTAAGACGTTTTGCTATAGGTAAGCGTACCCACGAAGCTGGGACGCACCGTACGCGTGCTTTTCTCTTCATTTGGTTTTATATAGGTCATCGCCAAATTTACTTTATCGCTGATGGCCTGCGTGATCATGGCTGTTTTATCCTGTATTGACAAAATTTTCTCAGAACCATCCCCACTTAAAAAATGCCCGACGCGCCAGTCTGATAACAAATGCCCCGGTTTGAGCGGACGGGTCAACACAAGGTTTTCGAGCCGACGGCACCGGCTCAGGGCCACGTAAGCCTGACCATGCGCGAACGTACCGCGCCCCAGATCAACCACCACTTTGTCGAATGTTTTGCCCTGACTTTTATGAATGGTCAGGGCCCAGGCAAGCTGCAGCGGCAGCTGGGTAAACGTGCCGATACTTTCGCGCTGCAGGGCATGCGCCTCCTTATCATAGGCATACCGGTACATGGACCAGGTATAGGGCTCAACGCTTACCAGCAGACCTTCCTGCGTTTTAACCAAAACGTAGTCCTCATCAAGCTCCATAACATGCCCAAGCGTACCATTGACCCACAAGCCCTCGCTGTTGTTGGCCGCAAACATGACCTGCGCCCCGGCTTTGAGCTGCAGCTCGGGCGCGACAGGCGAAGCGCTCGTATCAAATTCATCCTGCGTGGTACCGGGATAACTGAACACATTGCCTTCCAGCTGGGACAGGCGCTCGGCATTAATCAGCTTGGCAGCCTTGTTGGTTGTTGTCAGGCAGATAGCGTCCGGGTGTGCCGCAGGCCCATCTTCGTCCACACGCTTATTAATCTCCGCAAGTTGAATATCGGTAATAGCGCGTGAGCGAACCGCGCTCAAGAGCTCGATAAAAAAATCATCCTGCTGGCGGTACACCTTCTCAAGCTCAATACATTCAAGCTTAAAATCATCGGAGCGCATCACACTTGCTGAAAAAAAATAGGGGCTATCATAAACCTGTTCAAAAAAGGGCTTCTCCTGCCGGGTGAGCACCGGCGGCAGCTGGTATAAGTCACCGAAAAATGCCATCTGCAGCCCGCCGAACGGTTCATCGCGCTTAAGCACTGTACGTAGGAAAATATCAATAGCGTCCAGCAGGTCGGCACGAACCATAGAAATTTCGTCGATGACGATCACGTCCAGGTTCCGGAACAGGGAAACATCCGCCGCAGATCGCGCAGCCTTGCGCGCGTCTGCCGGAGCCAGACCGGGTTTAAAGCCGAAAAATGAATGAATGGTCTGGGCCTGAACCTGCAGCGCGGCAACGCCTGTCGGAGCCAGAACTACCATACGCTTGCCCGTAACCGAGCGCAAATGGGTAAGCAGGGTTGATTTCCCCGTTCCTGCCCGACCGGTAATGAACACACTGTGGTCGCTGTGCTCTACCAGCGTAAAGGCTTCACGAAACTGCTGATTGTAATCAAGATTATCCATACCATTCCAAACAGAAGATACATATGTATGTTGCCGACCATTGGTCTGAAGAAATTATACTGCATCAGCCCGATGTGTCAACGCGGGTGAACTGCTACACCTGCTGATAACGATCGAGACTACGGTATTGAATCGCCTCTGATATATGCCCGGCTGAAATTGCAGCCTGTTCCTCAAGATCGGCAATCGTGCGTGCGACCTTCAAAATGCGGGTGTAGGCCCGGGCTGAAAGGCCCAGCTTGTCTATGGCCCGTTCAAGCAGCTTGTGTGAATCCGGCTGGATTTTACAGTGCACGCGAAGCTGGCGCGTGTCCATCTGAGCGTTACAGAAAATTTTAGAACGGCTAAAACGCTCCTGCTGAAGACCTCGAGCGTTATTGACCCGCTTGCGAATATGACTAGATTTCTCTGCCGGTTGACGGTCGGTAAGCTCCTGATAGCTCAGCGCCGGCACTTCAATATGAATGTCAATGCGATCCAGCAGGGGCCCTGATATTTTGGCCATGTAGCGCTGAATCTGCACAGACGAGCAGGTACAATCATGTTTTGGATCAGTCAGGTATCCGCACGGGCAGGGATTGAGCGCTGCTACAAGCATAAAACGGGATGGATAGGTAAGCGACGTCAGCACCCGTGAAATCGTAACCATGCCGTCTTCCAATGGCTGACGCATTACCTCAAGCGCATTTTTCTTAAACTCCGGCAATTCATCCAGAAACAAAACCCCGTTATGCGACATGCTGACCTCACCCGGTCGGGGAATGGTGCCGCCGCCTATCAGCCCGGCATCCGAAATGGTATGATGCGGTGAGCGAAACGGACGACGTACAACCAAAGCACTGCTCGGACTAAGCACCCCGGCCACGCTGTGAATCTTGGTGGTTTCAATCGCCTCACCAAAGCTCATGTTGGGCAACACGGTTGGCAAACGTTTTGCAAGCATGGTTTTGCCGGAGCCCGGAGGACCCATCATTAAAAGATTATGTCCGCCGGCTGCCGCGATCTCAATGGCGCGCTTGGCATGCTCCTGCCCTTTGACATCGGCAAAATCAACCGGCAGATCCTCGCAAGTATCAAACAGACGCTCCACATCCACTACGGTCGGCTCTATAATCTTGTCGCCATTCAAAAATTCAACCGCTTCTGACAGGGTTCCCACCCCGATCACCCGCACCCCTTTGACCAGGGCAGCCTCAGTTGCATTTTCACGCGGCAGAATCAGACCCTTCCGACCACAGCGACGACAACTGTCGGCAATCGGCAAAGCCCCGCGCACCGGCTTCACACGCCCGTCAAGCGACAACTCGCCCAGCACGATATAGTCATGCAGAGCATCGGAATTCGTTATGGTTTCATTGGCAGCCAGAAGACCCAGGGCAATCGGCAGATCAAATCCTGAGCCCTCCTTTTTTATGTCAGCCGGGGCCAGGTTGACCGTGATGCGAGCATTGGGAAACGCGTAGCCCATGTTTTTAATGGCTGATTTCACACGATCTTTGCTTTCCTTAACAGCTCCGTCCGGCAGGCCCACAGTCGAAAAATACGGCAGCCCCTGTATAATATCGACTTCAACCTCAATCAGGCAGGCATCAATTCCCATAATTGCGCTGCTATACGTCTTCGCAAGCATGCTCCCCTCCTGTCAGTCTGTTTAAAAGTACTCGTCTAGCGCGTTGTGCTCGTCATTCATCATTGCGTTGTACGGAAAGGTACGTCTCATTCCTCATGAATCGCACGCCTTGCAACTGAACACTTTTAAACAGCCTGCTCTCATGTAATGTTATGACAACTTTTGATGAAAACATCCTATGACAGAGTCCGCTCGACAGTCACATGCGGCCACGACAAAGCGTGGCCCTCCAAGCTCTCTCCCTGCGGTCGAGATGACAAACATGTTAAAAACGGATTTGAATGTGCTAGTTTCTCACACACTTATCTCTCATGACTGCACGCCTATCCCGGACATAAAAATACCCTGATAGCACGTGCAGCTATGCCGCACCCGTGCTTGTTTCCCTCCGCTTTATTGCTTCGCAATTTGCAAGAAATAAAGTTTGAAATGTATTTTGTAAATACGGCATTCAAACCGAACTGTCAATCCTTTTTTGACGTCCAACATGGATGCAACTTTACTGGAGCCTTTTTCTAAATATCCCAGTTGGTTTTTTTGGGAACGTCACCCCGCTGAAATTCAGGGTCCAGACACTATTTTTTAAAATTCACTGGATGCCGGCTTTCGCAAGCATAACGAAGAGAGCCTAAAATATTTATGACTATAATAAAAAAATCTACTCTAGGCCATTGATAAAGTAAACAGGCTGTTCAAAAAGGTTCAGATGTAAGGCGCGCGATATCATGAGAAATGAGGCGTGCTCTCTCGTACGCCGCAGTGTAG
>Ga0208648_1000257_pt1 | contig 56300 bp, 42 predicted proteins | sample AntAceMetag02UKL_FD_184772 | JGI IMG/M metagenome (GOLD analysis project Ga0208648, IMG submission 184772) | Saline lake microbial communities from Ace Lake, Antarctica - Antarctic Ace Lake Metagenome 02UKL (SPAdes) (version 2) | ecosystem: Environmental > Aquatic > Non-marine Saline and...
ACAGCCTCTTCATACAATAAGAATTTACAAGTGGTAATGATTTCAGCTTGACAGATCATTTATAAAAAATCATATTCGGTAATCGATAAAACAAGAAGTTACCATAACTTTTATGCTAGGTTTTACATTAATTTGTACTATATAAATCCCTAGTAGGTACTCTCAAACTGTGTCGTGTCCGGGCTCTTTATACACAGTTCTTAACAACCTTAAGCATGATTAAGATGTTAATGATGAGTAGTTTATACGTGATTTTATTAGTTAGAATTGCGAGATCAGGGTGGATGTTGTCAATCATTTGTTTTTTATTTTAAACGGCATCCCCCGACACTGTTCGATTTCACGCTACGCTCTCAAACAACTTCGCTTTCATGAAGTCAAGAATCTAAACCGGATTTATATTCTTCTAACATATTTTTGCAACATCAATCTCAATTCATGATCCTTTTCTTAACCGCATATCGGATTTCATTTTCAATCAATTATCCATTACAATTGCGGCAGTAAACAGTATCGTCCAGTTTGCCATAAATATCGCAGATCATCTTCAAGAACGCAATGTCATTTTCTGTATTGCTCATATACTAACCTCATGTCCTCCTTGAGTCAGCCCATAGCACGTGATAACAATTAAATGTTATCACGTGCTATGGGCTGACTCACGGAGGACATTATCAAAGCAATCTGTCAATGAATTATTTAGATAGTAGGAAGTTAGTTAAAATAAATTAACTATAATGCTATCCATCAGTTAATGCTGACATTTTCTTTTATTATCATAAGTATTTGCATGTGATATTGTTTGAATACTTGATTATGTAAAATAAAAACAAAGACCCTAAAAGCTCAATCAGATAAAAAAAACTGGACATATATTACTTGGAAATAATGTTGGCCGACGTGTCGGTCAATAAAAAAGAGAGGTGAAAAGATGAGCCCGAAAATAGTGGATAAAGAAGAGAAGAAACGGGGAATTATAATGGCTGCCATGCAGGTATTTTCCGAAAAAGGTGTGGTGAAAACAAAAATGGCAGATATTGCCAAAGCCGCAAATATCGGTAAAGGCACGATCTATGAATACTTTAAGAACAAGGATGATATCTTTATCAATCTGTTTGAAATGCATTTTTCAGAAATCGGGAATGAAGCAGCTCAGATTATGGAAAAATATGATGACCCTGCTGAAAAATTAGAACAATTTGTTTCTCAGACAGTCACTTCACTATTAGAAGGTCATTATAATTTTGCACAGATCATGCTGGATATTTGGGCAGAAGGTATCAGAGAGCACAATGAGGACATCAACCGTGTTTTCAATCTGGAAAAGATCTATCAGCAATATCGAGAAGTTATCATTCAGATATTGCAGGATGGCATCGAAAGAGGCATTTTTAAGGCTATGGATACAACTTTTACAGCTTCACTATTTATCGGAGCCTTAGACGGAATATTGTTACAATGGTTGATGCAAAAGGATCTGTTTGATACAGCAACACTAGCAGATAATTTTATGAATATATTTATAAATGGAATCAAGAAGAGGTAGTAAAATGAGAAATAAACTATTAACAAAAATCGCTGAAATATCAGCTAAGAAACCTGGATTGTTATTGCTGATCACCCTGTTGATCACAATTGTTGCCATGTTTTTTGCTAAAGATCTGAAACTTTCTATGCAGTTCAAAGACCTGATGCCGCAAGACCATGCACTCGTAAAGGGATTCAATGAGATCCTCGATAATTATGATTCGGCTTCGGTTATTATTCTGGCAGCTACGGGAGATGAGAAATCACTTAAAAGTTTCGCCGAGGATGTGGCTCCCAGGATCAAAGAACTGGATGAATATGTAGCACGCGTTGATTATAAGATCAATACAGAATTTATGTTGAATAATGGAATGATGCTGCAGAAAGTGAAAGACCTTAATGACAGTGAAGAGCTGTATTCCGATTTGAATCTAATTCCCTGGTTTACTCACTTGAATGACAGCTTTGAGAAAACATATATCGATGATGATGAGAGCATTTCCACAAAACAAAAAGAAAATAATGCCATGATGATGTTTGATGGGATCGACAATATGGTGAGAACCATGACCAGATTTGGAGAAGGCGAAACAAGCAATACTGGAGCTGATAAGGCAGCTAAAACGTTTCTGATTGGTGATGAATATAGTCTTTCTCCCGAAAAGGATATGATAATTCTTATGATCCAGCCGAAATTTACGATTGATGACATAGACAAAGTCGTTGCTGCTGTAGATAAAATTGATGAAGTAATCGCTAAAATAGTGGTGAAATATCCAGGATTGGAAGCAGGCACGACCGGAACGATGTCATTAGCTCGTGATGAAATGGTTTCTGCAGAGAAGGATATGAACTACACTACGATCATCGCCTTGATCCTCATTCTGATCTTGTTCATTGTTTCTTTTAGAATGTGGATGGCTCCACTCATGGCAGGTATCACCATGATAATCGGGATAATTTGGACAGCCGGATTCGCAGCCGTCACTGTGGGCAGTTTGAATATGATGACCTCAATGTTCGGGGTAATAATATTAGGATTGGGCATAGATTTTTCCATCCATATAATCTCGATCTACACAGAATTGCGAGCAGAGGGTCATTCCATTGAAGCTGCGCTCAAAGAAACTTTCCTCAAATCGGGGGGAGGGATAATTACCGGAGCTATGACAACGGGCTTTGCTTTCTACACATTAATGGTCTCAAATTCAGCAGGAATGTTTCAATTTGGACTGGTAGCGGGAAGTGGTGTGCTTCTTTGCATGGCTGCTACATTATTCGTGCTGCCTTCTATGCTTGTGATACAGGATAAATTGGGGAAATCTCAAAAAACAAAGGTTTCCACTAAATTCAATTTCCTGGGTGGCTATTCTCAGAAACTGGCAAATCACCCATATATTACAATTGTAGCAGTTCTTTTGATAACTACATTTTTAGTGATGTCTGCATCAAAGATAACATTTGATTATAATTATCTGAATATGGAACCAGTGGGATTGAAATCAGTCAAACTACAACATCTTTTAGAAGATAAATATGATATGACACCGGATTATGCACTCTTCACGACCAATTCCATTGAAGAATCGGAAAAGATCACAGAAGAAGCCCGGGACATGAAAATGATAGGTTATGTTTCTTCTATTTCGGATTATGTTCCCAGCCTGCAGAAGCAAAAAGATCGCAGTGTAATCATCGACAATATCCGCTCCAAACTATTGAATAATAATGATATAACACCAATTCTGAATTCAGATAAAGAGATGTTGATCGAGCAGGTAGAACGCCTGCAGGATAACATCATCGAGCTGGCTCAACTTGCTTATATGGGTGGTCAGGATAAATTGGACAAAAAGGCTCAGATCCTGATCGGAGATTTTGATGATCCCCAAAATAATGGTTCAATAGCAGAGCTGTTGTCAGTTGTAGATGGGCAAGATAACTTTTTAAAGGGCGTTAATCAATTCCAGACAGGGTTTTATGGTGCTTTCAAGAAATATTCACTTTCTATGGCTTCCACTAACATCATCACTGCCGCAATGTTGCCGGATGATATCAAAAACCAGTTCATCAGCAAATCAGGAGATCAGTACCTTGTTTCCATGTATCCCAAAGAAAGTGTGTGGAATCTGTCCTTTCTGGAGCGCTTCAAAAATCAGATGAACAAACTGGATGAAAAGATCACCGGTATGCCTTTAGTATTTTATACGCTCATCGACATAGTGGGGCAGGACGGCAGAAAAGCTGCACTCTTTTCTTTGGTCATCATATTTATCTTATTGCTGATAGATTTTCGGAGCATCAAACTGGCAATATTAGCAATGATCCCGCTTGTTCTGGGTGCAATCTGGATGATAGGGGTGATGCAGCTGGTTGGATTGCAACTCACTTTATTGAATGTGATGGGGCTTCCTTTGATCCTGGGGATCGGAGTGGATGACGGAGTTCACATTATCCATCGCTATTCTGCCGAAAAACGAGGCAGTATCAGGAGAATATTCACATCCACTGGAAGAGCCGTCCTGATTACAAGTTTAACCACGATGCTGGCTTTCGGTTCATTAACATTCGCAACTTACCGTGGTTTGGGAAGTTTGGGGATAGCATTGTTTATTGGTGTGGGAACCTGCTTTTTGGTTACAGTTACCTTAATGCCGGCTGTTTTGCAATTGATAGATAATAAACGTGAGAAACTGGTTAAGGAGAACTAAAATGAAAAGAAATATAATACTATTATTAATATTGGCAATAGCAATGTTGTTAGTAGCCGATCCCACTGTTGATGAGATCATTGCAAATGTTGACAAAACCGAAAGAGTGGAATCAAGTTTCAGCACAGGTAAACAGATAATCCTTACATCTTCCGGGAAAGAAAGAACCCTGGAGATGAAGACATATTCCAAAGATGAAAACGATAAGCAATTGATGGTATACACCGGACCCGGAAGAGTGAAAGGTGATAAAATACTGATGCTTAATGACGGAGATGATATCTGGTTTTTCACTCCCAAAACTGATCGAGTCAGGCATCTTGCCAGCCATGCCAAAAAAAAGAAAGTGCAGGGAAGCGATTTCTCTTATGAAGATCTAAGTGCTGGTAACCTGGCAGATGAAAATGATTATAAATTGCTGGGAACAGAAAAAATCGCTGACAGGGAATGCTACAAACTGGAATTATTACCAAAACCTAATGGTACTCATTATTCCAAAATGATATTATGGGCAGACACAGAAAGATTTATTACCATGCAGGTAGATTATTATGAAGGCGATGAATTATTGAAGCAGTTGACCATGAGTAATATTGAATTTATTGATGGACAGTGGGTGGCTAAGAAAATGGTGATGATAAACCTGCTGGAAGGTGGTGAAACAACTTTGCTGATAGATAACATAGAATTTGGCAAAAAGCTGGATGATAATATCTTTACAACTAACAATCTTAAAAAACATTAAGAGGCAGCAATATGAAACTTGTGATTTTTATTATAACTCTCCTTTCCATTGTCTCACTCTCAGCATTGGAATTTGATCTCTTTGGCTATTATGAAAACCTGTCTTCACTTACTCTACAGGAAAATCCTGAATTCCAGTCATACAATAAATTGCGTCTGGATTTGAATAAAGAATATTCTACCTCAATCACGTTTAATTCCAACCTGGTTTTCCAGACTTATCATGGTTTAAAAAGTATTAATTTACTCGATTATATACCATCAGAAACCGTAGCCGAATACGCTCAGCAAATCGGGATTCCGGTTGCAGATCTGTCAGAGAGATTCACAGATTCTTATGAGGATGAGTTTTTTTTGGAAAATGCCTATCTAAGTATCTACAAAAAGCATTTCAACCTGAGGATTGGCAAACAGCAAATTGCGTTGGGAAGCGGCTATGCCTGGAATCCCACAGATATTTATAATCAGAAGAATATATTCGATCCCACCTATGAAAAAAGAGGTGTAAATGCTCTTAAACTGGAAATACCCTATTCTTCTGAAGGTATGATATCCACCCTTATTTCATTTGGAGAAAACTGGCAGGAATCCACCCGATCGATTATGCTGCAGCAATTTTTACTAGGCTATGATGTGCAGCTTAGCTACGCCTATAAACTGAAGTATAATATGGACTACTTAACTCTGCAGGAAAGCAGTGAAGATAGAGATATGCTGGGCATCAGCTTTTCTGGAGCACTATTGGGTCTAGGTTTCTGGGGTGAAGGAGCATACAATCTGCTATCTAATTCAGATGATTTTAGTCAGGTGATCATTGGCACAGATTTCACCTTTGAAAATGGATTATATTTGATGGCTGAATATTATTATAACGGTTTGGGAAAAACTGATGAAGATTTATTTAATTTCAATGATTGGATGGAATATTATACTGATAGCATCAATCTGGGACGCGATTATCTCTATCTGGGTGAAACATCTTCCATTGGAGAACTTATTGAGTGGTCGAATTTCATTATTGGCAATCTGAATGATAAAAGTATCAGTTACAATCCCTGGATCAATTTTTCTCTAAGTGATAACGTCGATCTTGATATATATGGCTACATAGCTTTGGGAAATGAAAAAGCAGAGTTCAGTCAATTTGAAGATTCACTGGCAGCCAGACTTAAGGTATATTTTTAGAAGCGGAGTAAAATAAACTTGAATTAATTTATAGCTCAGATAAAAAACGGGATTGAAATTCAAAGGAGTGATATGGAAAAGCCGTTAAACGATAAAAATGTATTTCCAGATGATGAAGTTCTAAGTAAATATCTGGAGGTAGCGAAAACTGCCTGGGATTCTTTTCTGGAATCACTGCAATTTGATCATCCTGATTTTAATACAGAGTGGCGTTATTATAAAGATGGCAAAAGCTGGCTTTTTAAGATCACAAAAAAGAAAAAGACTATCTGCTGGGTATCGGTTGGTGATAAGATGTTCAGGACTACATTTTATTTCTCTGATAAAGCAGAAGATATGCTGAAAAGCAGTAAACTTAAACCTGAATTCATTGATCAATTCATGAATGGCAAAAGATATGGCAAAATACGAGGATTGACAATAGAGATCAGAACTCCAGCAGATTTGGAAGTGACGAACATCCTGATTGAGATCAAAGAAAAGCTGAAGTAAGTTCTATTGCGTGCTAATCTCTCCTGATAAATAATGCTCGATTAACCCATAAACCAGCAATACCAAATAGTGATGGTATTGCCCATAAAACCAGAGCAGCTAATTTTATCTCATAATTCATACTATCACGAAAAAAGTAAAATATTGGAAAGTATACACATATGGCAAACACCATCATTCCTGAAACAAAACCCAATAAGTTTTTTTTCAGTATTCCACCAAAAGCTAAAATAGTCAATGGTAAGACCCAGATTATGTCTGCAAGAGCGATCCCCTTTTCAACATCTGCTAAAGTTTGCTCAACTTCTGTCCCAGAAAAACTCTCGTTTTGAACTCCAAGTTTTACTGCTCCTTCCCAGTTTATTAGAGAGTAGGCCTGCATTAACCAGGCAAAGAAAATCAATAATAATGCAATCAATGATATCCAGACTCCTAAAGGAAATTGCTTAAATTTTTTTTTCATTATTCCCTGTAATATTTATCAAGTTATATAAAATTCTGATTTCATTGGTATCAGTCATCCTTCACAAGACGTTTACCCAGACTAATAACTTCGTCTCTTGTGTAACCAATTGACTGATAAAATTCAATAACTGATTTATTGGAGCTGCGAACCTGCAGGTTGATTTTGGAGCAACCCATATTAAGTAGTAGCTTCTCTGCTTCCATCATTATCTCCCTTCCAAATCCTGAGTGCTGGTGATCTGGATGCACAGCCAGATAGTATATCCATCCCCGGTGTCCATCATATCCTGCCATGACAGAGGTAATGATGTACCGCTCCAGAAAGCCCACCAGGAACAATTCAGGTTGAACAGCAAGTTTACGCTGGATATCTTTATATGGGTCATTCCAGGGAACAATCAATCCACAGGCGGTCCATAACCGAATTACTTCGGCTGTATCTTCTTTCTGGAATGCTCTTATTTCTATTTTCATTGTTTTGCAACTCAGATTCGATTTCAGAAATACATCATTCTTGGAAACCTGGTGAATATTGTGAATGCAGTAGACTTAGTGAGCTATATTTTTTGATCGAATTATTGGGAAATAGTTCGATCACACCTTTTTAAAGGCACGGCATAATTTTGTGCAGATGCCGCAATCCGTGCATTTCTCAAGATCAATTCCGGGTAACGCCTGGTAATATTTTTGTGTGATCGCTCCAGCGGGACATTTTCTGATAACAGGACACACGTGATCCTGGGGGCAATAATCTTCGTTAACCTTGATCATTACTATTTTTCTTATCTTTTTTCTTTTTTATAATATCTGGCAGTAGTAAACCAAAGAAAGCTGCTCCAAAGATAATAGTTATATAAGGATTTGATGTTACCGGGCAGGAGCCACTCATGCAGCCCACAAAATGATAATAAAGCCAGCCCAGAACACCACCCGCAATAACTGATAATATTCTTATCATATTATAATACCTCCTAAAAAATTACCAAACCAAGATTGGCGTTACTAAAGTATAACTTGAATTTAGTAGATGTCAAATTTACTGAAAGAAGAGTGCTTTTGAACAGTCATATTCATTTATTTCTTTAGCATCATATAGTATTACGCTTAGGATTAAAATCAATAATAGTATTTTCTTCTTTGAATCACAATGTGAAATGAAAAACCAGCCATAAGAACAGCAAATTTTGAGTATCTTGAAAATTTAGATCATTTCCCCAGCAAATTCTTCGCCATTACGTACAAAGATTGTTGTTTTCAAGCCTTCTGAAGATTCTTTTAGTTTTTCAATATAACCTGCTTCTTCACCTTCAGCAGGGATATTAAACCCCATAAAGACAATATTAGCATTGGCGCTGTTTTCCTGTATGATCTCAATTACGGTTTTGTCTTTGGGTTTTATGATGATCTTAGTTTCTGCTTTAATGCGAACATCATTTATCATGTCATCCAGGCTCTTCAGCATGAACTGGCGATCTTCTTCTATCAAGATCACAGTATGGATAATAATTCTGGCATTTTTCCATTCACTGTTAAGACAGATCAGATGTGCCAAAAGCAGCATCAGATCTCCATTACTATGTTTACCGCGCCACCAAATATCAATACGATCATGTCCACTTATTCCCGGCAGTTCATTTATCCTGACCAGCAATGAACTTTTCTGGATCCCCGTTATCACTCTGATCGATCTAATTATTGAGATTAACCTGTCAGTTTTTTTTGACCAGCCAAACATTATCGTATTGGAATGCAATCCGGCAATACCATTTGATTGAGTAATATTGATAGTCCCGCTTTCGAACTCAGATACAACATTCACTTCATTAAAAGCAAGAATACCTGCATTCTCTAAAGTTTTGTTCATAATTGCAGTTTCTTCTTTAATATCATAAGTTCTGTCTTGCAAATCTCCTGTGATCATATTACAGACAGTGAGAATTCCACGTCGCTGATTTAAAGAATTTGCTAATTGTACCAAAGCCAGTCTTTTGCGTACATCTCCAGCAAAAACCAGAATATTGGGTCGCCAGTTACGGGGATCTTTCTCATGCGACTTCAGTTTGAGGAGAGCAAAACGTGCTAATGTTCCCCAGAATCCTGCCCTGACATCTCCCCATTCTTTTTTCATAGAGCGCCTGCGCAATATCAAAAATAATATTATCTCAAAAGCAATTCCAACAAAACATGCCAGTGGACTGATAAGGAACATCACTGCCAGTGCTCCGATTGAACCTAAAAGAGAGATATACCAGGGAACTTTGATTTTAGGACGGTAAGATGCGTCTGCTGTAAGGCTCTCAAGAGCAGCACTGAGATTGATCATTACATAAAGCGTAAGGAATAATATTGATACGAATTGAGCAACCGCATTTAGTTCTTCCAGACTTACTGCAGCCAATGCAATTGCTCCACTGATCCAGGTGGAGATTGTTGGTTGACCGGTTTTGGATAGTTTAGCCAGGAATTTTGGTGCCAGATGATCCTGAGACAGGGACTGCAATACCCGAGGACCTCCTAATACACTTCCAAATGCGGAGGATAATATTGCTCCAAATATTCCCGGAACAACCAGCCAGGAACCCAGAAAAGCTATCTTAGTCCAGGTTTCTACTCCAGTTGATGCCAGTTCTACATGACTCAATCTGCCAGTTACTGATAAAAATACTGGAACAAGTAAATAAATTATCAAACCAGTTATAACAGCGAGTAAAGTGCCTTTGGGAATAGATTTAATGGGGTTTTTGAGGTCACCACTCATCCCGATTCCGGCCGTGAAACCAGTAACTGCCGGAAAGAATACGGCAAATATATACCAGAATCCCTTTGGTGCTGTTCTATACGTGGCAGTCATCTCTGGAGCATGAAGTTCATGTGTTAGAATGCCGATAATAAGTGCAACTATTGATATTCCCACGGCGATCAATATTGGGATTTGCAATTTGAGCACTAATCCCGCACTTTTCCCAGATAAAATTGTTATGATAATTATTGTTACAGCCGTGATCCCCTGCAGCATATAATGAGGCATTTCACCCCAGCCAGGATGCCAGAACATGGCAATTACTTCTGCTATCCCAAAGCTGTAAAATGTGATACTGAGCGTTCTACAGAGATAGAGTGGGATTCCAATTGCTCCCCCAAGTTCTAATCCCAGGCTTCGTGATATCATGTAATATTCTCCACCTACACCAACACGCATATTTGTGGCAATTGAGGCAGCACTGAGAGCAGTGATAAATGTGATCGAGCTTGCCATTAGTACGATCAGCAAAGTTAAACCAAGACCCACATTACCCACTACCCAGCCAAAACGGAGATACATCACAAGACCCAGTATCGTGAGAACACTGGGGGTATAAACCCCTAAAAAAGTTCCAAATTTCTCTCCAACTGGATTAGGTATATCTTTTATATTTTCATTATTTTCCATTGATTGAAATTTAAAATTGGGCAACAAAGTGTCAAATTAATCCTAAAGTAGTTAATATATATTATCTTTTATATAAATATGAGAAATATCTCACAAATGAGAGTATAGTTGACTATTCCACAGTAACACTTTTTGCCAGATTACGAGGCTGATCAATATCCAGGTTTCTCAGATCGGCGATATGATAAGCCAGCATTTGAAGGGGAATTACTGATAAGAGCGGTTGGAGAATATCCAACGTTTCCGGAATATATATTACATCTTTACTGAAATCTTTGACCAACTCATCACCTTGAGTGGCAATTGTAATGATCCTGCCGCTTCGCGCATTCACTTCCTGAAGATTTGAGATAATTTTTTCATAAATTTCATCCTTCAGGGCAATGGCGATTACTGGCATGTTTTTATCTATCAAAGCAATAGGTCCATGCTTCATTTCAGCTGCAGGATATCCCTCAGCATGGATATAGGATATCTCTTTAAGTTTCAAAGCACCTTCCAGGGCAACAGGAAAATGTATGCCTCTTCCCAGGTATAGTGCATTTGAAGAGTCCACAATGGTTTTTGCGATTTCTCTGATATAGTCGTTGCTTTGGAGGATCAGCTCAATTTTTTCAGGTATAAGCCTTAATTCATTGATGAATCGTTTTCCATAGGCTGGTTCAATGTGATTTATCCTTCCCAGCATAACTCCCAGGAGAATAAGAACCGTAGTTTGGGAAGTAAAAGCTTTTGTGGAAGCGACTCCAATCTCAGTTCCGGCATGGATATATACTCCTCCATCAGTTTCTCTGGCTATGGTGCTTCCCACTACGTTGGTAATTCCAAAGACCTTGACACCTCTTGCCTTTGCCTCTCGCAAAGCAGCAAGTGTATCGGCAGTTTCACCGGACTGACTAATGACGAAAACAATTGTACCGGGTGTAATAATTGGGTTTCGATAGCGGAATTCACTGGCATATTCCACTTCTACAGGGATTCTGGCCAGAGATTCAATTACAAATTTACCAATTAGACCGGAATGCCAGGAAGTACCGCAGGCGATTATCTGAATTTTCTGAATGCTTCTTAATTCGGCTGGGGTCATATTCAAACCACCCAGTCTCACTGTAGACAGTTTACTTATCAACCTGCCTCGGAAGGCATTTTCAACTGAAACTGGCTGCTCAAATATCTCTTTCAGCATGAAATGCTTGTAATCACCTTTTTCTATTGCTGAAATATCCCAGTCCACTTCAGATATTTTTGCCTCAATTATCTCATTATCAAGGTTCGTGATCTCGAAGTTATCTTTTGTAATAGAGACAATTTCATCATCGTTAAGATAAATAACTTTTTTTGTATGGATAATTACAGCATTTACATCAGATGCAACAAAAAACTCATCATTACCGATTCCAAGGATCAAGGGGCTGCCTTTTCTTGCTGCCACAATTTGTTTGGGATCATCACTGCAGATCACAGCAATTCCATAAGCACCCTTAGCTAATTTCAGGGCTGTCTTTACTGCGATAACAAGATTATTATCTTTTTGATAGAAGAAACCAATCAGTTTTGCCAGAACCTCTGAATCTGTCTCACTTTCAAAAGTATAACCTTGATCCATAAGTTTATTTTTGAGAATTTTGTAATTCTCAATTATGCCATTATGAACTAAGGCGATCTTGTTTTGGCTGCATATGTGCGGGTGGGCATTTATTGCAGTTGGTTTACCATGAGTAGCCCAGCGTGTATGACCTATTCCTATATTACTATAAGTTCTTCCAGATTCAGGCAGGATACGCTCAAGTTCTACAATCTTTCCTTTTTGTTTAAAAACTTCTAATTGTAATTTTCTATTGATTATTGCCAGACCAGCACTATCGTAACCTCTATATTCGAGACGCTTTAATCCTTCCATTACAATTGGGATAGTATTTCTCTTTCCTATATATCCTACAATTCCACACATACTAAATACCTTCTATTTGTTTCATTGATTGTAGAAAATACTTAATAATCTATCTGTCAAGGTTATAATTATCAGGTAGAATATGTGAAGAATAATTCAGTGAAAGCCGGACTTGTAAAATCCTGTAGTTAGTGGCAAGGGACGATTCAAATACAGGATGGTGTAAATATATTGACCCTGGTTTACTGTACCCCCATACAATTCGCAGAGAAGGAGAAGATTGGCTGGCTGCAGCTTTCTTACTTTGTGCTTGACAGTGGAAATATTAACTGGAAAATTAAAGCTATCAATGTGATATGTCCAAAACTGTAATAAAAAAAGAAACGAGTTTTAACCTGGGAGGGATTATGAAGAAGACATTTTTAATTTGTATCTTGTTTTGTATGCTGGCAGTGATGAATGCGGCACTACTTGTTGATGGTCAAATGGAAACAGCAAACCGAAGCATTATAAATGTTCCGGGAGATTATACTACAATACAGGAAGCAATAAGTGCATCTGTTAATGGTGATACTATTTTGGTGGATGAAGGTACTTATTTCGAGAATATCAATTTTATAGGAAGAGCGATTACTATAGCCAGTTATTATCTGATCGATGAAGATTATTCCCATATAGAAAACACGATTATTGACGGCAGTCAACCTTCGAATCCTAACTATTCCTCAGTTGTGAGATATACTTCCGGGGAAGGTTTAGAATCCATATTATGTGGATTTACACTCACTGGAGGTGCTGGAAGCTATGAACCCGGTGTAGGAATGTTCGGGGGCGGGATCAGTATGCATAATTCGTCACCCAGACTGGAAAACCTGATAATAACCGATAATGTGATCCTCAATTCCAGCGGAGGCAGCGGTATATATTGCAGTATGTCATCTCCCAGTATTTATAATGTAGTAATCACTAATAATTCCAGTGGTTGGGGAGCTGGAGTATTCTGCTTCGGAAACGTGGTTCCGAGTCTGGAAAATGTGATAATTACCGGTAATTCAGCCTACGAAAATGGGGGAGGTATATTTAATAACATGACCAATATGACCTTGAAAAATGCGACTATTTCGGGTAATTCTGCAGGCGATTCAGGAGGTGGGATCTGTTGCTGGAATAATTCAGATCCAACTTTTGAGAATGTTATAATCAGTGATAATTCAGCATGGGATACAGGTGGAGGAATATATTGCTGGGACAATTCCAACCCGGTATTAAGAAATGTAATAATTACCGGTAATTCAGCCGACGAAGAGGGTGGAGGAATAGCATGCCTGACAAATTCAGGCATAGAAATGATCAATGTGACCATGTCAGATAATACTGCTGATATTGGAGGTGGGATCTGGTGCAGGAATAATTCAAATCCTGAGCTGCTAAATTGCACTTTCTGGAATGACCTACCGGAAGAGATATGTTTTCATTACGGTGATAATCCCAATACTGTTACAATTTCGTATTCAGATATTCAGGGAGGAGAAGAAGCAATCGTTATTTACAACGGAGCGGTTAACTGGCTGGAAGGTAATATTGATGAAGACCCGTTATTTGCTGGAACAGGAGAATATCCTTTCTCTTTACTGGATGATTCTCCCTGCATTAATGCCGGTATTCAGGATATAACAGGATTGGAATTACCGGAACTCGATCCTGCTGGAAACCCCAGGGTTTTTGGTGGCAGAATAGATATGGGTACTTTTGAAAATCAGAACGTTATTGTGAATACAGATGAAGAACTGGTAGATCCGGCTGCAAAGCTCAGTCAAAATTACCCAAATCCGTTCAATCCCACTACTACCATTGCCTTTGAAATCCACGGTGAGGATGCGCAACTCGGCATCTACAACATCAAAGGTATGAAGGTAAAACACTTCTCTTTAACCAGCCGGCAAACATCAATTACCTGGGATGGAACCAATGATAATGGTCAGACAGTTTCGTCAGGAGTATATTTCTACATGCTGAGATCAGGAGGTTTTGAACAAAAAAATAAAATGCTCTTGTTGAAATAATATAATTGAATATATTTGGAGGGAAGATAATGTTCAAAATTACATTTAGGATTTTTTTATGCGTAGGATTTATATTTTGCATAAATTATGCTTTGAGTGCACAGGTAACAGTTTACAATAATTTTGGTGAGGAACATGAAGGATGGGATTATAATTACCAATTGGGTTGGACAGTTGCCGGAGAAAATGTACCTACTCAGTTTGGTATAGAGCAGGCAATGAGTTTCACTGCAACAGAAGAAGGTTTTCTTAGCGATATCTGGCTTGGAATGTTCAGTGTTCCTGATAATGTTACCCCTGATACGGTGTATGTTAGGCTAGCGTTAAATACAGAAGGTTTACCACCAGAACCTGCCGATGTATTAGAGGAATGGACAATTATTGGTTTCCCTGGCTGGACTCAATGGGATCCTCCTGTTCGTATTGAAGGTAATGGATTGACAATAATCTTACAGGGAGAGTCCTACTGGCTATGGTTAGTGGCAAGTGACGATTCAAATACTGGATGGTGTATGAATATTGACCCGAGCTTGCTCTGTCCTCATACGATTCGCAGAGAAGGTGAGGATTGGCTGGGTGTCAGCAATGAGACAGCAAGTGCATTTAGAGTGGATTTGGAACCATTCGATGGAATCGATGGGGGTGAAATTGTAATTGAAAATGGAAAATGGAAAATGGAAAATTATCCTAACCCCTTTAATCCTGAAACATCAATTTCATTTTACACCACTGAGAGCTTAGAAAATACGAAGCTTACGATATACAATGCGAAAGGTCAGAAAGTTAAAACACTGGTTAATGGAATATTGCCAGCCGGTCAGCACACGGTAGTCTGGAATGGAAAAGATGATAAAAATAATTCTGTTTCCAGTGGAATATATTTTTATAAAATGCAAAGTAGAGAATATCAGGATATGAGGAAGATGATCCTGATGAAATAAAATATTTTAATTTTGTGAAAAGAAAGGGGATCTTATGGAATTAGGAGCTTTTTCGGTAAGTTTGAGTGTGAAAGATATAAATAAGTCCAAGACGTTTTATGAAAAACTTGGGTTTAAAGAGTTTGGTGGCGAAATTTCTCAAAACTGGCTGATCCTTAAGAACGGCATTTGTGTAATCGGCTTATTCCAGGATATGTTCGATAAGAATATTCTCACTTTCAATCCGGGCTGGGATGAGAATGCACAAAAACTTGCATCGTTTACTGATGTAAGAGAACTTCAGAAAAACTTGAAAGCGGAAGGAATGGAAATTCAAACAGAAGCAGAGGAATCAACGCAGGGGCCAGCAAGCTTTGTAATAATTGATCCGGATGGGAATCCCATCCTTTTTGATCAGCATGTTTAGTATTATATTGATGAGATTTAAATAATTACTCACACTTAGGAGTAATATCCTTTAGTAGGTAATTGACGCTAATTCCCTTATCAAATTTAAATGAATTTTACTAAATCAGATTTATAAAGTAAATGTATTTATCTCAGCTCAGAAACAAAAAAAAAGCCCCATAATAACTATGGGGCATTATTATTCACAAAGCACTAAAATTGGACATCTTCGTCTTCTGCTTCAGCGTGCATGGAGTTGAAATCATCAGCACCATTAAATCCATGAGCAAAAATGACCTTATATTCGTTACCGGGAACTATCGCTCTATCATACATATCTCCCGAATTTAGAGGGATTGTGAACCTCATCTCAGATGATCCACTCTCTTCATGGCCGAAAACCCTTCTCACGTTGTTCTCGCCACCTAATCCTAAATCTGCGGAATGCAATATTTCAGATACGCCAAAATCATCCCGGATATAAGTTATACCATTATCAACATATCCAATGATGAAGTTAGCATCCTGCATCTCTTCAGAGGGATCAAATCCTACTGCCAGCCAGCCTGTGGTAGGAGCTTCCAGCATGCATCTCAGAGAGTCACCCACAATCTTCCATTTGAAGGTGAAGCCACTCTTATAAACCACGTTAAATCCCAGAGTATCATCGTCCAGACTGATATCACCACCTGTTGTAACTCCATTTTCTCCACCACCAGTTGTATTATCAACTGTAAAGGAAGAAAATCCTGCATTAGCATGCATGGATGAAAAACTGTCATCATTACCATAAGCGAGGATCACGGGATAATTTTCATCCCAGTTAAGAGGTTTATCATAAGGATCACCACTATCGAGAGGCATGGAAAAATAGATGAAGGTTTCACCTCCTGTTTCCAATCCTCCAGTGAAGTAAATATCTTCTGTTCCGCCATTATTAACATCAGCTGAATGGACAGTAGGTGTATTTCCCCAATCATCACGCAGATACCCGATTGAATCGTTTTCCACATAACCGATAATGAAATTTGCTCCCTGCATCACGTTTACCTGATCAAAACCGATAGCAACCCAGCCATTAGTGGGTGCTGATACAACTACGTGAATTGTGTCAGGATCGACCAGCCAGTAATATTTCATGCCAATAGTTTCCAGAGATAAATACAGTGTGGTATCAGGAAAGGTATGGGTATTTCCACCACCTCCACCGCCACCACCAGTAGTATTATCTACTGTGAAGCTGGAAAATTCTGCCCCAGTATGCATGGCAGAAAAATCATCATCAAGACCATAAGCAAGAATTACAGGGTAGCTTTCATCCCAGGCCAGGGGTTTATCATAGGGATCACCACTATTCAGCGGCATGGAAAAATAAATGAAGGTTTCTCCACCTGATTCCAATCCTCCTGTATGATAAATATCTTCTGTTCCACCATTAACTATATCTGAAGAATGGACTGAAGGTGTATTTCCCCAATCATCTCGCAAATAACCGATTGTATCATTTTCCACATAGCCAATGATGAAATTTGCGCCCTGCATCACATTATCCTGATCAAAGCCTATCCCTACCCAGCCAGTTGTCGGAGCTGATACTAATACATGGATTGTGTCAGGATCTACCAGCCAGTAATAACTTATATCACCTTCTTTCAAAGAAAGATACTGGGTGGTATCAGGAAACGCTGTGGTATTTCCAGTGCCACCGCCACCAGTAGTATTATCAACTGTAAATGATGAAAATTCTGCTGCAGTATGCATAGACATAAAGCTGTCCTCAGACCCGTAAGCGAGGATGATCGGATATGATTCATCCCAGGCCAGGGGTTTATCATAACTATCACCACTATCCAGGGGAATTGAGAAATAGATAATTGATTCTCCATTAGCTTCTATACCACCCATATTATATAGATCCGAAGTGCCACCCATACTCTCATCCGAAACATGAATTGTAGGTTCACTTCCCCAGTCATCTCTGAAATAGCCAATAGAATCACTTTCTACATAGCCTATAATGAAATTGGCATTTTGCATCACGTTATCCTGATCAAAACCAATTCCAACCCAGCCGGTTGTAGGGGCAGTAACTACACAATAAAGTGTATCAGTATCTACCAGCCAATAGAATTTCATCCCGCTTGTTTCCAAATGCAGATATTGAGTAGTATCTGGCATTACTGATGTGTGACCATCTCCGCCATTTCCTCCACCAGTAGTAGATATAGTAATATTTGCATATCCAGTTGCTGAATGCATGGAATCAAAATCATCATTATTTCCCCGCGCCAGTATTACAGGATAGGTTTGATCAATTTCCAGCACCTGATCATATTGATCTCCGGAGTTCAGAGGAATAGTAAATTCCAGCTCGGATATTCCGCCACTTTCTGAAGCTGCGATCATAGTGATATTATCTTCACCATTAAGACTAATATCCGAAACATGAGTAGTGTTAGATATTCCCCAGTCGTCTCGCATGTAACCAGTTCCGTCACTAACATAGCCCATAATAAAGTTCCCGTTTTTCATTTGGGAACTTGGATTGATCCCTACACTTAACCAGCCAGAAGTATTTCCACTTAGAATGCAATGCAGATCAGTATCTTCAACTTTATATTTAAAGGTTACTCCTGCTGCGCTAACCTCCGAAAAGCCCAGACTATCAATAATTACTTCGTCAGGACCCATGATCTCGTCACTTAGCCTGTTACAGCCAGAATAAAAGACCATTACAACTAATAATGAGAATATCAATATTTTGAATTTCACATTCCCCTCCTATTATTCCAGACGACGTTGAATGTTGAATCCTAATCTCAAATAGGAATCCTTATCTACACCAAAGCTTACTCTTCGGAAACCCACATCATCTGAATTGCTCAGCAGGAAAATGAATTGATGAGCATAAGTATCCAATTTTATCCCAAATGCATAGGCATCTTCTGCTCCTATATATTGAGCAAGCCTGGCATCTGCTGTATCTCGATCCAAGACCGGATAATATTCACCTAAAAGACTGATATTGTCCACCAGTTCTAATGCGAACCCCAATCCTAAAACAAATCTCTCATTATAGCCATCGTAAGCTGTATTCAGAGTAGTTACAAATCTTTCAAGTATCTCTTCATTCTGGAGTGATAAATAGTAAAACATGTTACTTCTGGTAGGTTCAGGCTGACTCAATTCCTCATAAGAAAAATAGTCGATACCAAATTGCCCATAAACAGGAAAATCCTCAATGTCAATACGATATGCCAGGCCATATATCTTTTCACTTTTACGCCGGCTATAAGAGATTTTTACTTCCGCTTTACGGTAGAATTGGTATCTGGCACTTAGATTGACATTCGCTCCCGCATCCATACCCAGAAAATTATTCAAAGGATCATCAGTAATATCTCCATAAAACCGATGTCTGATCATGATCTCAAATTCTTTTGCCTTCAATCCTGAGGGATTGATCAGATTGATCATGCTGAAATCGTATGCCAGTAGGGTTGAAACTATAAAGAGGAAAACAACGATGAACTTGAATCGCATTTTCCCTCCCTATTCAATTACTAATTTTGCTGATTTCTTTCCTGTCTTATTGCAATTAGTACGAACCTTGATCTCATCTCCTGGCTTAGCATCTACGATTTTATAAAAAACTTCTCCAGTTTCCAGATTGTCCTGCTTTTCAATCATCTGTTCTACTACCTTCTCTCCATTAAGATAAACCAGGATTTCAAAGATAAAGTGTTTATCAATATCTTTTACTTTGTGTTCAAAATTCACGGTCAGAACAGAAGTTTCTTTATCGAAACTCAAATCAACTTTTGAAGCAGGATGTGCCAATAGTAAAGCACTCCCAACTAATATTACTATAACCAATAAGTACTTCATAACGCCTCCAGTAATTTAATTAATTCCCATACATTTTAAATATGATTAAAAATAATATAACTGGATTTGATGAATTTCTGTATTTTTTATAAAATAACCTGATTCACATTTTTTTCTTTTTAAAATACATTGATTTTATCCAGCCAAAATTCAGGATAAGGTGAATTATTCCTACCAAAATAAAGATTGTTCCAGCCAGTTCATGCATTTCATACAAAAATTCCTCTCCCTGTATTGCAGAGGGGATCATTTTATAAAATACCAGTGATAATGCCGTAACCAAAAAAGCCAGAACCATAAAGATATTCACCACTTTTAACGCTTTGATTTTTTTCATAGATACACCTCCTTAATATATTCTAGTAATAATAGCGTACTGCTCAAGTGCAACTACTGAAGGAATGAACCATTCCTCTAACTTACGTAATCTTAAATTTATCAACTTCAACATTTCCCATCACTCCTGAACTCTAAGTAATCATTTCCCAGCAAGTTATCGAGTTAAGACACTGTATTCAGTGGATTGACTTGAGAGCGGTCATTGCCACCCTAAAAAATCTTAAGTCAATCTACATTCGCATCTTAACTCAATATTATTTTTTTACTTGAGCATCAACATTTTCTTAGTGACTGACCCTGCTGAAGTTGTTAGATTATAGTAATAAATTCCTGAGGAAACCTGGTTTTGCATATCATCAGTCCCATCCCACTGCAGGTTATAGGAACCTGCTGGCTGAATTTCAAATATCAGGTTCTTGATTTTTTGACCCTTTATATTAAATATATTAAGTGAAGTAAATGAAGCCTCGGTGATAGTGTAATGAATTGTAGTTTGCGGATTAAAGGGATTTGGGAAGCAGGTTAGTTCAGTGATCTGTGGTAATTCATCTTCTGGAGCGGAATTCTGAGAGATCACGTCTTCGGCAATATAAGAATATTCAATTGTACCTGTACCCCCAAAAGTGTCAGTTACAAACATGACTACATTATCATAATTTTCGTCATTATTGGGTAAAGTGATCTCACCATTAGCGAAATCATCGAGTTCCATTTCATATAATGCATAGGGAATATCACCATTGAGCGAAACAAATCTTACATAATATTGCGAATAATCAGCATCACCCATAAAATTAACTCTCAGGCTGTTTTCCAGATTTGAGAAGGTTATATAATTCACACTCCAATGCTGCATGGAATTAGTCTCTGAGGTGGGGTAGAAGGCTATATCGTCAATAGTTCCCATAGCATAATCACCAGTACCTACAGGATTATCATTATAACCAAATCTTCCATCCATGAAGCCGGGGTCATTAATATAATTGGCAATTACCCAATTATTAAATACATCTTCTGCATTCACATCATCCCAGCCAGTGGTAATTAGAGCAGCATTTATGCCATCCATGCCATTTAATGGCTCCGCTACAAGGTTATGGATAATATTCACATCATCAAGGCAGTAATGTTCCCAGAGATAGATCATAAAAAGCCAGGTTTGGGGATAATCTGGACCCGCAGTCCACTGGATAAGGTTATTATCGGGATTCATGGTGAACATCACCATCCAGTAGGGACTTACCCAGCCGGTAACCGTTTGAGCAAAACAGGAAAGACCTTCATTTACCCAGGTTTGCTCGTTTGAATCCATGGTATGATGAATAAGATGCTGGAATTCATGAGCAATTGTGGAGAAGCAGTAGGAGCTGTTTATTCCTGAACCATGCGGGTTTTTATCGATATAGAGAACTTCCATATTATTGCTGTGAGTTCCTCCAGATATATCATTAGGGGCGAAAAATCCGTTAATATCCGCATCATCTATATCATATATCAGGATATTAACTTTTCCATTTTCGTCAATATCAGAAGGCATCCCAAACATCTGGGTATCAAGTTCATAAATGCCATTATCAGGATCAGCAGCAGTAGAATCGTCAAACGCTCTTGCTACCAGTTCTACATCATTCGGTGTAATATCAATATTCCATAAATCGTTATCTACATATACATTACAATATTCTCCCGAAATTTGACGGGTAGCAGTAATTTCCGTGTAACTATTATTATTAAAGTTATATGCCCAGAAATTCCTTTCTTCAAAAGTGCTTTCTTCCAAGGTAAAACTATACGTTTTTGTGGTTGAAGTGATATTAGAGATATTCATTACCATGTAATCATATTCCGGTTCAAAAGCAGGTAAGGTTATTGATCCTTCGTTACCTGAAGCAACCAGATTAATAACTTCTGTAGCTCCGGAATTACTTACCATAAGGAGATTAACAATGAATTCTCCTGTATTTGCCGTAAAGCTGATATCCAGATCAACATCACCAGTTACAAATTTATAATAATCTGCCGCCCAGCCATTAACGGAGGCACTGCCACTTACAGGATAACTGTTATATGTATTTACACAGTGGAAGGTAGGCAGGTCAATAGTGGTATAATCACCCAGATAATTGGCATTTGTCCATTGAGAGAAAATATAATTGAAAGGAGCTTGATAACCCAACTCTATCAGGGCATTCTGGACACCTGTGATGCCATTTGCCGTTTCAGCAACAATCTCAGAGATAATATCATGTCCTCCATAATTTTCAGAAAGGAAGACGGTAAAGAGGTAAGTTTGGACATAGTCAGCAAATTCCTGGTCCCAGACTATCAGATTGTTGTCAGGCTGGTTGGGAAAATCCACGATTGGATCCGGATAACCATAAAGATACATAGCGTATTCAGAGCAACCTTCATTTACCCAGGTATCTTCATTGATATCCATACCCCAGTGGATCAGATGCTGCATTTCATGAGCCAGTACAGAAAGCCTGATGGGTGAAATGGGATTCAAGGGATTGCAGGTCATATAGATCATTTCGCATTCATTACTGTGACCTGGAGGATTCATTTGCTGAGCTTCTGCTTCCGTAACCTGATTATAGGCACTGAAATAGCCATCAAAGGAAGTTCCTTGAAAACTCCCCAAAGCGGAATAAAAGATGATCATTTTGGGGTCATTATCAAGCTCATCTGGTACTGGACCAAAATACTCCGTATTAAGATCATAAATTCCCTGATCAGGAAATGCGATAGTGTGTTCTTCAAAATTAGCCAGGACAGTATCAACATCTACCTGAGTCATATTCACATTCCATTCGCTATCGGCAACGAAAATATAGCAATGTTCACCTACTGCCTGACAGGTTGACGGGGTTTGAATCCAGGCTGGTGGCATATCTGAAAAGTCCCAGCTCCAGAATACATCTGTATCACCAACCGAATAATCTCTGGTTTCTCGAGTTATATTTTGATGTTCGGGATTATTGAGAAATCTCTCAGTTTGACGGGTAATATCAGCTTGAAAGTCTGTAAATCCCTCAGCATTTGCATAAATCATACTAAAAGAAATAAACAGGGAAACAAAAATTAATAAGTACTTCATATTCTACTCCATAATAAATTTTTATTTTAATCGACTAAATAATAAACAGGGTAAGTTGTCAAATATATAATTTACTAATAGTTATGCGAGGAAATTAGTTTTATTTTACTCAAGTAATTGATCATTTTTTGGAAACTTCTTCTTTAAGAGCTTGAATCTCATCTTTCAATTCTTTGATCCTGAATTCTCTGGCAATAAAGAGCTCGTGATAATGCCGCAGTTCCTGATTCTGCTTTTCCAGCTTTTCGGTTCTTTGCTGAACTAATTGCTCAAGATGGGTACGATGCTGTTCTAATTCTATTTCTTTTAGCTTGAATTCTGTGATGTCTTGAGAGATTCCATAAATTTCAAAAATCTTTCCATTATCATTATATCGTGGAAATCCCTGTGTCACAATATGATGAATAGTATTATCTGGAAAATTGATTTTCAATTTAAGATTGTTAGGTACTCCTTCACGGCATTTTTTCGCACTTTCATCAAACATCTCCCAATCATCGGGATGAATTAGGTTTTTATGTTGGTCATAATTTGGTGCATTCTTAGTAGGATCTTGACCGAAGATGGTGAACATTTGCTTTGACCAGGTCAAATTTCCGGTTTTAATATTGTAGGTCCAATATCCGATATTAGCCATATCCTGAGCTGCAAGCAAAGTTTCATTTGTTTTCTTCAATTCATCTTCAACCTGCTTTCTTTCTGTAATATCAGAAAAAATCGAAAAAGCGCCGGATGGCTGGTCACTGTCATTTTCATATATTGGAGCAGAATTAACTGATAACCAGATTGTTTTTTCAGTACGACTATCAATAAGTCCGATTAAGATATTCTGGCAGTATTTACCCTGACTTAGACTTAGGAATATTGGATCTTCTTCAATGGTAAAATCTGAACCATCTTCATGGAATGATTTCCATCTTCGAGGCTCTGGTTTTGTTCCTCTAATTTCATGCAAAGAGAAATTGAGAATTCTTTGAGCGGCTGGATTAGCATCAATTACTTCAGCATTTTGATTGAAGAACATCACACCTTCGGTGAGTGTGTCATACAGGCGATGATAATTTTCCTGACTTTTTATAAATTCCTTTTCTGCATTTTTCCGGGTTGTGATATCTGTGTTAAAACCTATAAAACGATAGGGTTTTCCATTCTCATCCCAAAGTGCTTTTCCTCTACCAGTGATCCAACGGTAATATCCATCCTTGCATAGCATGCGAAAAGTTGATTTATATACTGTAATTTTACCCGACAAATATTCTTCAACTTTCTTGTGAGCTTCATCATAATCATCAGGATGAAGCTGGTCTTCCCAGGCATGAATTGTATATGGTAGTTCATCTGGTTCATAGCCCAGCATTGTGGCAAAACGGTCGCTATGATAAGTGTAATCAGTCTTAAGATCCCAATCCCATAAGCCATCATTAGTGCCTTCCACAGCAAGCTTAAATCTTTCTTCACTGGCTTTTAATTTTTCTTCTGCCTTTTGCCGTTCAGTGATATCCCTTGCCAGTCCAAAATATACTATTTGACCCTGTATCATACATTTTGAACCAGAAACTTCCACAGCTATCTGATGACCGTCTTTGTGAATATGAATAGTCTCAAAAATAACTGATTTTCCATCCTCAGTGTTAGCCCAGAAGTCAATGAATGCATCTATTGGGAAGTTTTTATCTACCTGGTTAATGGACATTGCCAAAAACTCTTCTTTGGAATATCCCAGCAGCTTACAGGCATTTTCATTTACCTCAACAAATATTCCATTCTTATCAATAAGGAAAATGGCATCGGATGCCATTTCTATGAGATAACGATAGCGTTCTTCACTGGCAGCAAGTTTTAATTCAGCTAATTTCCTTAATGTAACATCTTGAATAACTCCCACAATTTTGATGGGTTGACCAGTTTCATTTTTATTAAGAATAGCTTTGGATATGATTATTCTTGGTTCTATTTGATCAAGTGGTTGTATTTCAAATTCAAGGTCGTAAGGTATATCTTTTGAAATCAAATCTTCCAATGCCTGGTGTACATTCTCCCGATCGGGAATGCAATTCTCTACATATTCAGTAGTTATATCAACTTTTTCAAGTGGTATTCCATAGAGAGCTTTTGCTCCCACAGAAGCCCAGAATCTTTCTTTAATAATATCATATTCCCAATTACCTACGCTCCCTATTAGTTCTGCTGTTTCATGACGTAATTTAATTATTTCCAATTCTTCCTGCAACATCTTTTGCTGAGTAATATCCCTGCCAACCGCAAAATAATCTAATAATCTGCCATTCTGCTGAAACCTACCCTTGACTTTCCACTCTATCCATTTTATACCTTCTGCACTGTTAATCCGTTCTTGATGAGATGAATAGTTTTTCTTCTCAGATATTTTACTTAAAGAATCAATTGCTTTGTCACGGTCAGCTTCTACAATGAGTGAAAGGAAATTTGTGCCTTTTAGTTCTTTAAATGTTTTCCCAAATATCTTACAATAGGCATTATTGATGAAGCGGATTCTATAATCACGCTCAAATATAATGATCAAATCTGAATGATTGTCTATAAAATACTTCAGCGTATCAATATGTTTTCTCATTTTCACCCCATTTATTTTATAATTTATTATTGTCTTTCTCGCTTCCAATGTCAACACAAATATTAATAAAAAAAGTATCAAGGATTCCCTTTTTAAGATTGATTAGTTGAATTGTTTGACTATTTGTCACTACATTCATAATTATTGTTTTGTAAAAAGAAAAAGGATATGATTATGAAACTAACTAAAACAGAAGTTAGAGTAATTGGTTCATTAATAGAAAAAGAACTAACAACTCCAGATTACTATCCCTTGAGTCTAAATGCTTTGCGTAATGCCTGCAATCAGAAATCAAATCGTGATCCAGTAATGAATGTAGATGAAGGAACTCTTATTCATACCCTTGATGAACTGCGGGAGAAGAAACTTGTGATATTTTCCAGTGGGCAGGGACAGCGAGTGATAAAGTATAAGCATAATATTGGAGAAGCTCTGAGTCTTGATCAACGTGAAATCTCCTTACTGGCAGCCCTTTTTCTGAGAGGAGCGCAAACTCTGGGTGAATTGCGATTACATACTCAAAGAATGCATGAATTTGATTCTCTCAATGAAGTTCAGCAATTTTTACAAAAACTTACTGATCGTGAAATCCCATTGGTTATGCTTTTAGCACGCCAGCTTGGGCAAAAAGAACAGCGCTATATCCATCTCCTTGATGATCAGGAAGAATTAATCGATGACGTACAAGAAATTAATGAAGAGAAACCTGAAAATGAAATTGCTGAGCTTAAAGAAAAAATTGAGCAACTGCAGGAGGAAATGATAGAATTAAAGCTTGATTATTATAATTTAAAGAAAGAACTGGGTATATCCTGATATCAAAGGAATAAAAAACTTAAGATAACAGCGAAAACTAAAGCTGGCAGCATATTGAGCACTCTAACAGGTTTTATATTCATTATTCTAATACCCATTGCTATTAATATCAACCCACCAGTAGCCGTTACCTCGTTGATGATCAATGGGTTAAAGTAATCTCCAAATAGACTGCTCAGCAATGTGAGCCCCCCCTGATAGATCACCAGCGGTATCACAGAAAACATCACTCCAATACCCAGGGTTGAAGTTAAAGCAATTGCTGCGAACCCATCAAGTAACGACTTTGCTAATAATAGGTTAGGTTTATTTCCCAAACCTTCTTCAATCGCTCCCAGTATTGTCATTGAGCCCATGCAAAATAAGAGAAAGGCAGTAATCATACCCTCTGAAAATCTATCATTACTGCTGCTAACTTTTTGCTTGATCCGATCTGTGATTTTCTCGATTACTTTCTCCAGATCAATTAATTCACCTATAATAGAACCCAATACTATGCTGAATACCAGGATCAAATAGTTTTGCGTTTTCATACCCATTGAAACTCCCAGAAATATAGTGAAAACACCAATTCCGTTAAATGCCGTCTGAGTGACCTTCTCTGGCAGTTTACGGTTCAGTAGCAAACCCAGCAAACTGCCGGCAATTACTGCCCCAGCATTGATTATAGTTCCCAACATAGTAATCTCCTTTTATGTTTTCTAAAATTCTCTACAAACACAAAAGACGCAAGTTAATTAAAATAAAATCAGATAAGTAGGATTTAAGTAGAACGTGCATAGCGGGCGGTACACCGGAAGTGGGGCGTGAACTACGTGAAGTTATAGCAGTAATTAATTTACTCAAATGCATCATATTTGTCAATTTTTGGGGAATTGACCTTTCTGAGACCTTCGTAATGGTTGACCGTTATTAACAAAAAAATATGGCAGTGCTAATTGGTATATTGGTATAGGTTTATAACCTCATTCCTTCTGATCAGCCATTGCGGAGGTGCTGGCACCATGCGCAAGGTTTTAGCTGGTGAGAATTGAACAATCGCTATAATTCCGCGAGGATGCCCGAATCGATTATATTGACAAAATCTCTTAAAACACAATATGCTCTACCTGATTTGTGATATGCAGATCAAAGGAGTAGATGAAATGTCTAATGTATATTTTCATAAAATTAATGCCAGCACTTCAATTGAAGAAGTGCAAGTAATAACAAGTGCATTACTTAACGAGATTATTGATAAAGAAAATATCTCCCTTGAGAAAAAGATACCCTTAAAGGTCCACTTTGGTGAAAAGGGTAATCATACATTTATTAAATCAGAAAACTATCAGGGCATAATAGATTTTTTGCAAAAAAGAGAAATTGAAACCTGTTATATGGAAACCAGTGTGATGTATGGTGGACAAAGGCATAATAGAGAACTGCATATTAAAACTGCTCAGGAACATGGTTTCACGCAGCTGCCGATCATCATTGCCGATGGGGAACAGGGAGAGGCATTTGCTGAAGTGGAGATCAATCAAAAAAACTTCAAAACCTGTAAGATTGGAAAGTCATTTCTGGATTATGATCAACTAATAGTCATCTCTCACTTCAAGGGTCACACTCTGGCAGGATTTGGTGGATCCATAAAGCAACTAGCAATGGGACATGCTGCTAAAGGGGGAAAGATGGCAATGCACATGGGGATCAAGCCGCATATCGTGAATCGAAAATGCATAAAATGTAATCTGTGCAAAACCAGATGCAATGAGCAGGCAATAACTATCGGAAAGAAGTCATTCATCGATCCAGAAAAATGTGTAGGTTGCGGCGCCTGCGTCTCTATATGTCCTCAGAAAGCAGTTTCGATCTTTACTTTGACGAGTATTCTCCATTTTCTCGGGATCGGCAATAATTTTCAGGAAAAAATAGTCGAATACGCACTTGCTGCTCAAAAAGGGAAAAATAATATCTATATCAATTTTGCCATGAACATCACTTCTGGCTGCGATTGTGAACCAAGAAAAATGAAAATTCTGATGGAAGATGTAGGGATATTCATTTCTACTGATCCCGTGGCAATTGATAAAGCATGTCATGATTTGATCAGGCAAAAAGGCAAGAAATTCCGCGGAGCCAGGCAGTTTGAATATGCAAAAAGTATAGGCTTAGGCTCCCCGGATTATCAACTGATAAAAAGTTAAACCTATCGGGTTATAAAACAAGGACTGGCTTAAATAATAATAAAACCTCTTGCGATTACTTAACAGACCTAATCAGGGAATCAGGAATAACAACAAAGCACGTACTGACATTTTAATGTTAGATAGTGTTTTGTTGTTGTTCCTTAAGATTTCTATATCTTTTTTCAGTTCGCTTTAGATGTAAGTCAAACTTTGCTGGGGGATCTATCTTTATATCTATCTGCTGCTTTGTGATTGGATGGGAAAACTCTAAACCAGTAGCAGTCAGGAATAACCCCTTTCCTTTGTATATCTGTCCTGGAGTGCCATACAATTTATCACCCAGGATAGGATAGCCAGATTCTGAAAGGTGTATCCGCAGTTGATGAGTTCTACCTGTCTCTGGTTTTAATTCCAATAGTGAAAGCCATTCATCTCTTAAAGAAGGTATTAGCTTAATCCGTTCATAGTGTGTAACAGCCTTTTTATCCTGCAGGGGAGATGTGATGGTATCCCTCAAAGGCGTTTTGCCAATGACAATTGCCTGATAGGTTTTGATTATTTTGTGTTCAGCAAACATCTCACCCAGTGCGATGCGAACCGGACGGGTTTTGGCAATCAGTAAAAGTCCTGAAGTGAGAGCATCCAGGCGGTGCACAGGTCTTGGCAAAGCCAGAGCTGCTGGTAAAGACGAAAGTGAAATATTATATAGCAAGGCATTTTCGACAGTGCGGAAACAATTTCCACTTACTTTTATTCCCGCCGGTTTATTTATCACTGCCAGATATTCATCTTCGAAGATAACAGGTATCTGCAATTTAAAGATCTTAGCTGGTTGAATATCTGGCTTGATAAACTCAATTCTTTGACCAGTTTCCACCCAGCTTGCAGTAGCTGCCTGGCTGCCATCGATCATAATATAACCGGCTTTAATTATCTTCTTAATATAATTTCGTGTGCATTGGTTTTCCAACAGTTCATTACCATAGTTAAGCAAATAATCTGTTAATCTAATACCAGAGATATTCTCAGGAACAATATGAGTATTGGTAATTTTCGGCAAAATACCCTATTTTGCGTATAGCTTTACGTCATCCAGTTCCCAGGTTTCCTGACCAGCGGGATTTCCATCATAGTAATATCTGAAGAGTAGATAAATCTGTTCTTCATCTGGCAGGTCATCTTTATCATAAATCAGCCAGGAGCTGTTCTGCCAGTTATAATTACCTTCTGATAATACAGGGTCAAGCGTTACGGCATCAGCAGGAATGCCATCAATAGGGAGGTCTGAAGCTATATAAACCTGGAACTGGTCAGGTGAATTATTATCGTTACGGGCAGTACGAAAATTGAGATAAAACATTCCTGCATTTCCTAAAGTAAGCAGGGGAGAGATGAGCCAGGCTTCCCGTGGAGTATATTCGTCTTTATTTCCTCTTGCTCTGGCAAAATTGTCATTATCCCAGGAAGAATGATGCCAGCCGTGCTGCGGATTGCCCTGTAAAACGAGCTGAGTGAAATCATCCAGAGACTCGTCAAAGGTCTGATCAATGAGCCATTTCCCTTTTTCCGGTAGAATAAATGCCTTAAGCTCTATATCCTGATCAAATCCGCTGAAAAGAATATCTGAATTGATAGCACCAATTGATACAGGGTTAAAGTAGATTGTTACCACTTGATTGATAATGTTCTTATTAACAGGAAGTTGGACTGTAGATGAATGATCATTAAATGAGAAAATATCAGAAAATTCCTCTATGAAAAGTTTCAAGTCTACTTTCTGATTTACCGCAGTAACATTGAATTCAAAAGTTGTAATATCGCTATTTTGAACTCCATCAAAGTGAATAATTTCCTGAGAAGTAGTAAGCCGTGGATTATATTCTGGTTCTCCCCAGATACTAAATGCATATTCAGGATGGTCTATATAGGGATTTCTATTATGCTGGTATTTAGTGTAAATGATCTGATTGCGTCTTTTTTCATAATCATCAGGAGGATCCAGTTTGTGCCATTCGAGGAGGGTGGAGAGTTTGCCATAAAGAGGACCTTGAGTATTTGTATAATCAACGATTTCCAGATCATAGGGAGTATCTGTGCCTTCATATCTGGTTGCCATATAAAATATGCAACGGGCAATATCGCCTTTCACGCGGTCAGGAGCTTCCCAACTGTCAATATCCGTATAACAGTTCTCTACTTCCTGTTCATCAAAGCCGCCCCAGTCAAAATCTTTATCACCTTTTGCTGAATTGACTGATCTATCTTCGGGTCTCAGGTTATGGACATCCGTGTAGGCAATATCAGTTTCACGTCCGGGAAATCCATGAGATTTAGACCAGACATGTTCGCGGTTCCAGGAATTTTCATGAGTAGTGCCTAATGCTTTATAATCGGTTCTGGAACCCATATCAGTCCAGGATTTGGGATAGCTGAAACCGGAATAAAAACAGATAATATTATCAGGATTATCGGGATCTTGATCCACTTCCATCATGATATCGGCTGTGGCAATTTCACCGTCACCAAAATAAGGAAAGACGGTGTGCCCGGATATAATTTTGTGTAACTGAGCTTTAAGCAGTTCATTTTTTAACCCGTCACATCCCTGATAATAATCTGCAGGGGGAGTGAATGCACTTGAAAAGAGGGGCAGAGCCAGGCTCAAACAAATCGAGATAACTAATAAATTACGCATATAACCTCACATAAATAATAATATCTTTTGAAGAAGATTTATTTACAAGGTAATAAATTGTAAAGTTATAAAAAATCTGAACAAAAAAATAACATTAGGTCCTGTTCAATTCTCACCAGCCAAGACCTTGCGTATGGTCGAATGACCTTCGCAATGGTCGATCAGAGGATAGAAGTTTATAAAACTCTATATATAAGCCAGTTAGCAATGATGATATTCGGTTCAGAACGGTCAACCATTGCCAAGGTGCTCGACCATAAGCAAGGCTTTAGAAAGATCAATTTCAGTATCTAACATTATGAGATGAAATGATCAAGAACTGCTTATACGGTAAATTATTCCTCTTTCTTTCTGGTATTGCAGGATTTTATTAAGGCAGTCCTTTTCTTCTCCGATGTATTCTGGTGGATTGATACCAGGGCGCTTTAAATCACCATTTAAAACCAGAGAAACTGCAGAAGTGGCAGTATAACCAGTCGTGCGTGCCATTGAAGATATGCCGGTTTTTTCATCATATCTATCAAAGAGATCATATTGCCAGCGGATTGGTTTGCCATTTTCTTTTCCTTTTATGATAATTCTCATTACAGTAAATTCAGGTTCATTTTTACCCAGTTTCCATTTATCGATAAGTAAACGGGCAGTCATATCAATAGGCTTGATTTTAATACCCTTAATCATAATTTCAGCTTCACTGAAAAAGCCGGAATCCTTCAGCATTTTCATATATTCGATGTGACCTGGATAGCGCATGGTTTTCTCAATCATATTTGGAATTTTAATAGTAAAGAGCAGAGAGCGTAAACCGTCAGTATTAAATGCTTCCAGCGTACCGATTTCGTTAAAATCCAGGAATTCGGGCTCAGAAAGGGCAGGCATAGTGACGAGTTTACCATCTTTGAGATAACGTGCGGGACGGATATATTCTTCGATGACATCAATAGGCGAAAAGGGAGCTTTGTATTGAAAGGGCAGGCTGCGTTTAAATGGTAATCCACCTACATAACATTCATAGCTTTCCACGCTCATTGCAACATGATGATAGCCTAAGATGATATTGCCCATTCCAGGAGCAACACCGCAATCAACAATAGCTGTTACCCCTTTTTGCCTTGCCAGTTCATCAAGCTCAAAACAATCTTCTGGGAAGAAGGAGATATCTACGATATTTTTTCCGGCTTCGATCACGGCTTTAGTCGTTCTGTATCCCATAAAACCAGGAACGGCATTTACTACAAGATCGCAGTCTGCAATAATTCTCTTAATATTCTCAGATTTTGTAAGATCGGCAACTTGAGTTTTGATCCCGGGGATATTTTTTAGTGGAAGCAGATTTTCATCTTTAATATCTATTGAAGTGACCTGGTAATTTTGGGCTAGATCAAGTGCTATTGCACTGCCGACCATTCCAGCACCAAGGACTATAATTTTTTTCATTTTATTCTCCTTATATTTATGGATGATTCTACTGGCGAGTAGTAAGAAAATTATCAAATAACTTTCCTTTATTACCAATATCACCTTCGCCTGAATATTTATATATTTTTGTGAAGAATTATTTAAGTGGTAATAAATTGTAAAGTTATAAAATCGCAGAAAAAAAATTACAGGAAATAATAATTATTTCTTTACATTAATTCAGTAATTCTTAAATACTTACTCTAAGAACTTATTGTTTTCATATTAAGTGAAAAGAATAAATAACCGTATGAGAGGTAATTGATGAAGAAGAGCTTTGTTATTATGTTTTTGGTATTATTATTATCAGTGAATTTGTTTGCCATCGGGGGCAATATATTTGGTGAGGTGAAATCTGCCAAAAGTGGCGACCCGCTGGAAATGGTTGTTGTGAGGATTACAGATATTAATGAAGGTAATTACACAAATTCCCAGGGGAAGTTTTATTTTAAAGATGTACCTTTGGGGACTCACACATTATCGATTGAGCTTATTGGATATAAGCCTCAACAAAAAGAGATTGTTGTGAAAGAAAGCGAAACCACTAGTGTCAATTTCAATCTGGAAATCGATGCTCTTCAGATCAGTGGAAGTTCAATTAATGCTCTCAGATCAATTCCGGGAGAAAGTCCTGTAGCATTTACCGAATTATCTAATGAGGATATTGCAGATAGGTATACTACCCAGGATATGCCGGAATTAATCGAGGATGTACCTGGTGTGTTTGCCTCTGGCAGTGGATTGGGAGAAGCTGAATTAAGTATTCGAGGCTTTGATGCAGAGAAAATTCAGGTATTAATTAATGGTATTCCAGTAAATGATCCAGAATCCCAGAAAGTTTACTGGTCTAACTGGACAGGGCTTTCATCAAATGTGAATTCTGTGCAGGTGCAAAGAGGAGCTTCATCATCATTATATGGCTCTGGAGCTTTTGGGGGCTCATTGAATATAGAGACTATGAAAGCTACACCAAAAGCAGAGTGGAGTCTTCGTAGTTCTGTAAATAGTTATCAAAGTCCAGATGAAACGGCAAATGGACAAGGAGAAATAGAGAAATATCAACCTATAAATTATAATGCAATTGTCCGCTACAATTCTGGTGATATTGGAAATTTCAATTTGATTATATCTACTGAACGGAAAGCAGGTGATTCCTATATTGAAGGAACCAGTTATGATGGCTGGTCATTTGGAGCCGAAAGTGAACTGAGAGCAGGTCCTCATAAAATGAACTTCTCATTGATCGCTGCTCCTCAGAGTCATAATCAGGCTAGAACTACTTCTGATCCTGATTTATTTGATACTTTAGGAAGAAATTATAATAGAAGTCTTTCTGGCTATCAGGAAAATTACTATTTCAAGCCTCAATTTTCTATTCGTGATAATTGGAAGATAACTGATCAATCATCAGTGATGACCAATTTCTTTGTTACGATGGGCGTTGGTGGTGGAAAGTATCTTAAAAATGATTATTTTGATGTGGAAACTGGTGAAGTAAGACCATTGGATGCTGATATGGATAGCGATAGAAGACTTTTTGGTAAGCATGCAGCCTGGATATATGAGCAGACCGGTGAACTACCAGAAGGTTTGATCATTGATCCCACAAATGATGACTTTTATATCTATACTTACCAGGGAGAAGAATATCGGTTCCGCTACAGCAGCGCAACCAATCTGATAACTAGTACATATGAAAATGGTTTTGAAAATGACATGAAGAATCAACATAAGCAATTGGGAATTAATTCATATTATCAAAACAAGGTTAATCATTACTTTGAAGTGATAGCAGGATATGAGTTCCGTTATTGGATGGCAGATCACTATGTAGAATCAAATGACTTCCATTACGCAGCAAATGATTCCTTAACCGATGCTTATAATATTTATGATCAGACACAAGTAAGTAGTGACTATTCAAGTTCTGTACGCAATTTATCAGGGTTTTGCAGATTCAATATCAGCCCCAGTGAGAAAATTAATTTTATGGCTGATGTACAGGCAGCCCAGTATTATTCTGAGGTAGAAGAAAATCCAATTCAAATATTTGATTTCGGAACAGGTCAATTCCTTGATGAATATATTTATAATACCAAAGAGATGACAGATAATGATACTCTTTTATTTGATGATGAAGACTACAAGCGAACCTGGGAATTTGTTTCTCCCAAATTCGGTATGAATTATAAAGCTTCCGATAAATTCAGCATGTTTGTAAATTATTCTATCGCCAAAAAAGAGCCCAAAGTAAGAGACTGGTACAGTTATAAATATGGACCAAATCAAGATGGGTTCGTTGACGGAGTACAGATCAAAGAACTTAAACCGGAAAAAGTGGTTACTTATGAATTTGGATATAGTTATCGTGATTTCAATCGTAAAATCAACCTTAATATTTATCGCACTCACTATCTGGATAAGATAGGTTCAGTAACAATGCCGGTTGATGGGGAAGAGCAGACTTTGACGACTAATTATGGAGATGCAACCCATCAAGGCATTGAATTATCATTCTCTGGGAAAAGCATGGGATTTGAATATGGCTTATCGGGTACGCTTAGTCGTAACCGCTGGAACAAAATGAATGCAGAAACTATTGGCAATACTCCTGCAGAAGAATTAATTGGGAATGTAGTACCTTTTTCACCAGAACAAATGGCATCAGGAAATCTTGCATATACCTTCAAATATCTGCCAAATGACGGCAGCTTGAAAGTGGGAACAGATTTCAAATGGTGGGATGAGTATTATTGTAATGAAGAAAATGAATATGAAAGACCTATTGTCGATTATATTGATGAAAATGGTGTGACCCATTATACTGAAGCTACCTTTGATTCAAAATTGCCACATTTCTTTACAGTAAATATGTCAGTAACATATGATTGTGTTGTATTTGGTAATAAAGAATTGATGGTTAAAGTTGATTTCAAGAATGTCAATAATCGGGACGAAAATTATACTAAAGGATATGTAGGTACAGATTACGGCAGAAATGACTATATGCTGGAAGAAAAAAATCTTTACGTAGTACCTGCACCTAAATTCAATATAGCTACAACAGTAGAATTAAAATTTTAATTAATCCAAGGAGGAAATAATGAAAAAGACCTTAGTTTTATTTATGTTTGCAATCATGATAGGCAGCTTATTCGCTGTTACTGTTCATGATATCCAATTCACTGAAGACCCGAGTGGAGATTCACCTTACCTGGAACAGGTGGTGACAATTGAGGAAGCAGTTGTAGTAGGTGTTGGCTGGAAGCCCGGTGGCGGTCATGCTAGTTTCTTTATAGTAGACCCTGATGGTGGTGCCTGGAGTGGCGTATATGTATTTGATTATGATGAAGCTTATGTGTGGAGTCTGGCCGAAGGTGATCTGGTAACTATCACTGCTACTGTTGATGAATATTATGAACTTACAGAACTTGCTTCAATAGAAGAATGTGAAGTGATAGGTACAGCAGCAGTTCCAGCACCAGTTGAAATATCAACTGCAGATCTGGCAAGTATGGAAGCCTATGAAGGTTGCCTGGTGCAGGTAGATGATGTCACAGTTACTGCTGCCCAGAATGAATATGGAGTATGGTATGTAACTGATGGCTCAGCACCCTGCCAGATAGATGACAGTTTTTTCTATCTGGACGAAGTTGAACCAGAAATAGTTATCACTCTCGGTGATTTCTGGGGAAGACTGGTTGGAATGGTAGTTTATTCATATGATGAATATAGTCTTAATCCACGTTATGTTGCAGACATGTATCCTGAATCTAACACAACTGAAAGTGTAATTGATGCTTCCTCTGTTATCATTAGAGGTAATTATCCCAATCCTTTCAATCCTACCACAAGAATAGATTATTCACTGCAGCAGAGCACTGATATTGATCTTTCTGTATATGATGTAGCTGGAAGACTGGTTAAGACTCTTTATAATGGAACTCAAACAAGTGGAAATCACTTTGAAGTCTGGGATGGTACAGATAATAGTGGAAAAGCTATTGCCAGTGGAATTTATTTTAGCAGAATTTCACATTCAAAGGGAGTAGAAACAAGTAAAATGCTCCTGCTGAAATAAGAAAAAATATTGAGTTAAGATGCTACTGCAGATTGACTTAAGGTTTTTTTTGGAGTGGCAATGGTCGCTCTTAAGTCAATCCGATGAGTACATCGTCTTAACTCAATAGCTTAGGAATTAATAAAGCCTCATCTTTCATTTGAGAGATGAGGCTTACTTTTTATTAAAAATTGCAGGAAATTTCAATGCCAATATCTAAAGGCTCTTCGATAAATCCACATTGACGGGGATATTGCCTGAGATTACCATTTTCCCAGTACTGAATGATATATCGCACATGGTTATAGCTCAAAATATTTCTGGCAAATATCATGGTAGTAAAACTAATTTTACTCAGTTCTTTCTTCCAGGATAAAGAAATATCTGAGGTGAAGGATGGCTGGGCATATCCATGATCTTCTAATGCGTCAATGATATCATTCATTTCTTCAAGAGTTACAGGATTGCCATATTCCTCATGTGCTTCTTCAAATTTATCCAGCATTATTGATTGTTGATAATCAAAGGCAAAACGACCATCCAGATGAAGTCTCAAATTCTCTGTAAGGTTACGGTTCAAGAAGAATTTCAAACTGTGACTCGGTAAATTGTTCAGCCGATCACTGGCATTATCCTCAAGGTAAATGATCTCTCCATCAAGTCCAGTTATCCAGGCAGTATCATTAAATGAAGATTCCCAGTTCAGCTGCTTCACATAAGAATAATTCATACCTGCCTGGGTTCTATTTGTTTTATACTGTAATTCCATCTCCAAACCCATCAGATCAAGATTACCGGCTAATCCTGAAGCAGAAGTTTCTGGGATCCAGGCAAATTGATCTATTTCATTGTAATAGAGATTCATTCCTAGAGACAAATTCTGATTTTGCAGCCTTTGATATGATAATTCCATACCCCGAAGTTCTTCAAATTCTGATTTACCTGTTTCAAGATAATCCTGAGAATAAAGGTCACTGAATAAAGGAATTCTCACGGATTTCTGAAGAGTTAGTTTCATTATATTATTTTCGTTAATGGATGAGATCAAAGCAAGTCGTGGGCTTATGGCTTGATCAGCAAGATTGTGCTTGTCATAACGTCCTGAGATCATCATTTTAAGCTTCGGATGTAAATCAAAATAGCCCTCACCAAAAACTGAAATCGTATTACAGGAAATATCATCATCAATCAGGGTGGCATATCCCAAATCATGGAAATATTGGTAAAAACCGGAACTGCTGTCAATTACAGCAAAGCGTATAGGTGGCTGGAATGACATCAAAAAAGTGTCATCTTCCTTTCCCCATTGTGGTGCATAAAATTCATAACTATATTCTGCTCCAAAAGCAAGATTGATTTTTTTATTCGGCTCAAAATTTATTTGAATATTATAATTATATTCATTTTCTGAGAAAGATAGTCCTTTTTGAGATATATCTTCCAGATTCGCGTCTTCTCCTCTCCAATAACGGTATTCACAGATATCCGCGGAGTCAAAACTTAGCAATGATTTATAACTAAGAATGTCTGAAAAAGAGTAATGATGCTTGAGCTCAATACTGGCATATTTGCCTGAAACTCCACTCCAGATGTCATCGTTAAAAAGAGTTGTTGATTGAGTTGTATAGTTTTGGCTTGTAGTTGAATATCTTGCCAGAAGCTCATAATCTTCCTTGTATTTTGCATAGTATTGCATCTTGATTTCTGGCTGGTCATTGTAATCTGCATATAGGGGAGGAGGTAGTGAACCAGTATCCATATTTCCCCATGAAGGACTCATAAATCCATAGCCATATCCATGAGCTCTATCAATATACCAGAATTTAGTTTCTTTGTTTCCATCCGATCTCACCTGGCTGTATTTCAGGTAAGACTCAAAAGCATTATATTTATAATGGCTTTCAAAGGAATATTTATTAAAATTATAGAGCGTATTTTTTGAGTAAGATAATTGATTAAGATCATTATCACAATTATTAATGGTAATGATATTGATAATTCCTGCAATTGCTCCAGGTCCATATGTAACTGAGCCAGGTCCTCTGATAACTTCTATCCTTTGAATATCAGATATGTCTTTATTCAGTAATTCAAAGAAAGGTCCATGGCTATGTTTAAGATTTTCATTTTTTCCATTCACAAGTAGAAGAAATGAATAATTCTGATCTCCCAGAATACCTCTAAGTCCCATTCTTGGTCCCATAAAATGTTCCACATAAGTAAATCCTGGAACGTAAATCTCCAGAAGATCAAGAAGATTCCTTGCTGGTGTCAATTGGATATCCTGTTTATTAATTATTGTCAAGGCTACTGGAAGTTCACTTCCTTTGATATCAATGAGTGTACCGGTTCTGATCTTAAGATTAAGTAGTTCATCAAGTGACATTTCCAGAAGTTCTTCAATACTGTATTTTTCTTGACTATATAAATTATTGCAAAATCCAAAAACAAAAAAAACAACTAGTATCCACATAAAATATTTCATAGACCCTCCAAAAAGAAAGTATTAATAATGATTAGCTTCTTACAAATACTATTTACTCAAAAAAGACATTTTAAGTCAAGAAAATGTTAAAAAGTTAGCTTATTTATAAATTTCTATGGTCTAGATCATGCTGACATATTTGATAAATAATACAGTTGTTTTCTTAAAGGATATCCCATTTCTTTTATTCAAATTATTTAGCAATCTGTTTCATTTGACCCAAATTGGATCACTTTTTTTACAGCTTTAGGTTAAATATCAATATTATATTGTATTAGAGGTGTTAAATGCCCTCTTTTTGCTCACTGTAACTCCCCAGTGGGTTCCCTGTGGGTTATGAGTGTATAATTTACTATCTTTGTGATCTATAAGTCCATTAATGTTATCTATATATATTATAACGTACCTAATGTAAAAACACGATATCCTTGATATCTCACCCCAAAATATATTTCTACGATATATTCACTTTTAATAACATAAGGAATTCTACTTTTTTAATGCAACTAAGAGTAATAATTGACAATATTTCACCCAATCTAATGAATAGAAACATGCAAATGCGTAAGGGAAATGAAGTATGAAGTTAAAAAAAGAATTGGGTTTATTTGATGTATTTAGCATTGCTGCTGGAGCAATGATCTCTTCAGGTTTGTTCATTTTACCAGGTTTGGCGTATTTAAAAGTGGGACCTATAGTATTTATTGCCTATTTATTAGCTGGAATACTAGTGATACCTTCTTTATTTTGCAAAGCAGAACTGGCAACAGCAATGCCCAAAGCTGGAGGGGATTATTTTTTCATCAATCGCAGTATGGGTTCTGGTTTGGGTACCATTGCAGGTATGGCTGCCTGGTTCAGTCTAGCATTTAAAAGTGCTTTCGCATTATTGGGTATTGGCGCATTCTCTACTATATTATTTCCCAGTATCACTTATAATCAGGTTAAGTTGATAGCCCTTTTCTTCTGCATATTATTTATGTTCCTCAATATGGTGAGTGCCAGACATTCTGGAAAACTGCAATCTATTCTGATTATAGGACTCCTGATAATCCTTACTTTATTTATTATCTTTGGAATAGGTAAAGTGCAATTATCAAATTTTTCAAATTTCAATCGGGGTTCAACGAGAGACCTTTTTGCCACAGCAGGACTGATCTTTATTTCCTATAGCGGTTTAACCAAAATTGCCAGTATTGCGGAAGAGATCAAGAATCCTAACAAAAATCTACCCTTAGGAATGATCATCACCTTTATCGTCGTAACCCTGCTCTATGTTTTAGTTGTTTTCATTACAGTTGGTATAAGCGGTGATAAGTTAATAAACAGCGCTGGAATACCATCTCTAACACCTATTTCTGATGCTGCTCGATTGTTTTCCGGCAATCTGGGTATGCTGATCATGGCTGTTGCTGCCCTGCTGGCATTTATATCCACCGGTAATGCAGGCATTATGGCTGCTTCCAGAATCCCTTTTGCCATGAGCAGAGATCGTTTGCTGCCAAAGTTTTTCAGTAGAATTAATAAGGAATATCAGACACCTCATTTTTCCATCATTATGACTGTTCTTATTATGGTCTTTGTAATTATCTTTCTTGATCTGGAATTGCTTATAAAAACAGCATCCACAATAAGTTTGATATTATTTGCCATGATTAATTTAGCCGTTATTATCATGCGCGAAAGCCATATCCAGAATTATCAGCCAAAATTTAGATCACCTTTATATCCCTGGCTTCAAGTTACTGCAATAGTAGTTTATGGTTTCCTTATATTTGAGATGGGGTCTACACCACTTTTGATCTCATCAGCATTTTTGATTATAAGCTATATCTGGTATCATCTCTACGGTAAGATAAGATCAAATAGAGAAAGTGCCCTATTATATCTGATCCGAAGAATAAAGTCTTCAGAACTGGACTCTGCCGAACTGGAGCTGGAGCTAAAGGAAATTATTCTGGAAAGGGACAGTATTCAGCAGGATCGATTTGATATGATAATTGAGAAATGTCCAATATTAGATATGATCGATAAAGAAAGCAAAGAAGAATTCTTTGCTCGGGTTGCGGGTGTACTAAATGACTCGCTTACTTGTGGTGAGCGCGAAATATACCATAAACTTATCAGCCGAGAAGAAGAGAGCTCTACTGTGTTAACCCCTATTCTGGCAATTCCTCATATCATTCTCTCAGGAGAGAAAAGATTTGAAATACTATTAGCACGGTCGCACAGAGGTGTTTATTTTTCAGAAACTGCACCCGCAGTAAAAATAATTTTTGTGATTGCAGGATCAAAGGATGAACGCCAATTCCATCTGAAATCACTGGCTGCTATTGCTCAGATAGTGCAGCAGCATGATTTTCAGGAAAAATGGCTCAATGCCCAGAATGTTGACTCACTGCGTGATATTATTCTGCTGGCTGATCGTTATAGAAATTAAAAAAAAACTAATAAATACAGGAAGACAAGTGAAATATTTTATTGAAACTTATGGCTGCCAGATGAATGTGGCAGATAGCGAACTGGTGATGACCATTCTCGAAAGAAGTGGTTATGAAAAAGCTGCAGATATTGCCGAAGCTGACGTGATTCTTTTCAATACCTGCTCAGTGCGTCAACACGCCGAAGATCGCGTGATGGGCAGGATCAATAATGAGATGAAGTATAAAATCTCTCGAAATGTTAAAATTGGCGTGATTGGATGTATGGCACAAAGACTGGGAGAAGACATTATGCAGCTCAGTACTGGAGTTGATTTTGTGGTAGGCGTGGATATGTATGACAAACTGCCGGACATTATCAATTCTGCCTTTCATCAGGAAATGCTCAGCGTTACGGATATTAATAATGAACAGGTATATCCCGAAATTATGCCCATACACCAGGATCCGCTGAAAGCATTTGTCACTATCATGCGTGGGTGTAATAATTTCTGCAGCTATTGTATTGTTCCCTACACCAGAGGAAGAGAACGCAGCCGTGACCATAAAGAGATATTAGAAGATGTGAAAATTGCTGCTGATCAGGGAAGATATGAAGTTATGCTGTTGGGTCAAAATGTAAATTCTTACCAGTATGACGATATAAGCTTCCCTCATTTGCTGGAAATGGTAAATAAAATCCCCAATATAAAAAGGATACGCTTCACAACTTCACATCCCAAAGACCTCTCAGATCATCTCATCCAGGTAATGGCTGATTCAAATAAAATCTGCCAGCACTTTCATTTAGCCATGCAATCTGGTGATGATAAGATATTAGCAAGAATGAATAGAGGCTACACAGCTCAGCACTATTATGACCTGATTGTAAAACTCCGAAAGGCAATGCCGGAAATTGCCATTACTACTGATGTGATTGCCGGATTCCCGGGTGAATCAGAAGAACAATTTATGAACACTTATAACCTGATGAAGGATATTGAGTTTGATTTTGCTTATATGTTCAAATATTCTCCTCGCTCAGGTACAAAAGCTGCCGGTTTCATAGATCAGATCCCAGAAGAGATAAGGTTGGAAAGATTACAAAGATTGATCACTCAACAGGAAAAGATCACTCATAAGATATATCAACAGCAGATAGGGAAGACGCGTGAGATTTACGTGGAAGGTATCAGCAGGAAATCTGAACTTGAAGTTGCAGGGAAAACCCCTGATTTCAAAGTGACTGTATTTCCAGGTACTAAAGATAAAATCGGTAAATTTGTAAATGTGAAGATAGTTGACGCTGTAGGCTGGACATTAAAAGGAAAAGAAATTTAATGCAGGAACATTTAAGCAGCTGGATACAACATAAAAGCGCTTTACTGGAAGAGGTTAATGTCCTCTTTGTTATAGCAGTAATTCTCATTGTCGGCTTTATATTCTCTCGTTTGGCTAAAAAAATCCATCTCCCATCAGTAACTATGCAGATAGTAGGTGGTATCATTATTGGCCCCCATATCCTCAATATTTTCAATCCAGAAATATATGAATCATTTCGCCCGATCACAAATTTTGCTCTTGGTTTTATTGGTTTTGCTATTGGTAGTCATCTTGATTTCCGCAAGCTGCATAATTCAGGAACCAGGATATTTCTTATAACTGTTTGTGATGTAATTATCACGGGCTCAATAATTTTCTCAGCACTATATTTCCTGGTGAAAATGCCATTCCCTTCCGCTCTTCTTATATCTGCAATTGCTATGACCACAGCACCAGGCTCTACTATTCATATAGTTCGTGAAAAAAGAGCTAAGGGTATTTTCACCAAAACTCTCCTGGCATCAGTAGCATTTAATAATGTGCTGGTAATATTGATATTCTATACCTTTTATTATTATTTATTTGCCCAATCCTCGCAAACTACCTTTTCCCTGATCCAGACTGTCTTTAATCCCTTTTTATTGCTCATTGAAAGTCTTATAGTGGGCGGGTTTGTAGGTTATTGCGTTATTTATCTTACTGAAAAACATAAAACCAGACTTTCATTTCTGACTATGGTGGTTCTGGCTGTGATCATTACGGTAGGTGCTTCAGAATCACTGCATTTCTCAGGCATTCTTTCCAGTTTGATCCTCGGGATCATTCTCACTAATAAATCAAGGTACAAAAGTGAACTTTTCGGAGCTTTCACTGATATTGAAAAAGAAGTTTTCTCTCTCTTCTTTGTTCTTTCAGGTACGCATTTCAATTTCAAAGCAATTGCTGTTGCAGGTTTTGCTGGTAGTATTCTGATCATAAGCAGATTCATTGGGAAGGTTTCTGGTCCATATCTGGGTGCCTTATTCTCCGGCTCCCAAAGATCTTTAAGGAATAATATCGGATTCAGTATGTTTCCCATTGCCGGTCTGGCAATAGGTCTTGTGATGCTCTGTGCTAATTCACCATTTTTAGCTGAATATTCTGCCCAGATAACTGCTGTGATACTTACCGCTGTTGTGGTGTATGAGTTATTGGGTCCCATCTTCACTGGCCAGGCTCTCAAAAGAGTAGGTGAAGCAGATAAAGACCGCATCAGACTGCTGGAATTTCTCCAGGAGGAATTTATTCTCATCAACCTTGATAATAAGGATAAATGGGAAGCTCTCGATATCCTCACTGAATTTCTCTTTCGAACCCATAAATGCCAGGAATACATGACCTTGGAAGAACTCAAAAATTCTGTTCACGAAAGAGAAAGTGAGATTTCTACGGGTATCGGTAATAATATTGCTATCCCGCACGCTATTATAAAAGGTGGTCCGCGGATAATGGGTGTTATCGGTATTTCATCCCAGGGTATCGAATTTGATTCTATTGATGATCAACCCGTTAATATCGTGATCATGATCGCTACTCCCAGAGAAAGCATAGATCTGCACTTGAATGTACTTGCTCACGTTGCCAGAATTTTTGGTCATCAGCCCTTGATTAAGGAAAAATTGATCAAAGCTAAATCTCCTGCTGAAGTTTATGAAATCCTCCAGTCAGAAGAAGTAGAAAGACTTAATCCCTACTTTGAAGAATAATATGCCTCCTTTATCTTATCATGACATCTGCGACTGGGAAACAAGGTTCATTCTCGGTGATAGAATTATTGAGATCAAATTCTGGAAAACTATTGCTGAAAATTATCAAGGAGATATTCTCGAATTAGGAGCAGGAACCGGATGTTTCACTATCCCTTTAATTAAATCGGGTTTAAATGTCTGTGCCGTTGATAATTCTGCTCCAGCCTTACAGAAACTTAAATCTAAAGCAGCTGCCATTACTGATGGGGGAGAGCTGATTGTTTTAGAAGCGGATATGCGTTATCTTGATCTTGATAAAAAATTCTCTATTTGTCTGGCTACATATTCCACCTTTCAATATTTGCTGAATTCTGAAGATCAGTATAAATGCCTAAAAACTATAAATGATCACCTGCCTCTCGGAGGAACACTATGTCTTGATTTGGATAATGATATCCTTCATCCACCTCAAAATCTGCCTCTCACTAAATTATACTCTTCATATAATACCCCTCTAAAGGTTGATATTATCATGTCCACCTTCTGGAATACTGATAATTCGCAAAATATTAGACACTGGCACGATCATTATCAGGTGAGATATAATGACGGATCAATAACTGATTTCACAAGTAATATTTCTTTAAAGAAAGTCTCTCTTAAGGAAATTACTGATTTACTAACAAAAAGTGGTTTTTATATCCTAAATACTTTTGGAGATTATGATTTTTCGGATTTCTTAAATGAGTCTCATCGATTGATAGTAGTTGCCCAAAAGATTCCAAATTAATAAGTTAAAGGTATCTCCTTATCACCAGCTTCTTTTATTACAGATATAACTAATCTCTGAGGTACACAAATTATCGGCTGTCCATTACTCCAGCCCTGGTTTACGCATATTTGATGTGGACATGATGATTCTCTTAATCTGAATCTTTCATCCTTGATTTCTAAAATTGTACCCTGATTGATTTCTATCACCTGATCTTTTGCTAATTGGTATCTCCCAAATACCTCATCATTAATTACTATTTGAATATTTTGAGCTTGCTTACCTGATAATTGCAGATAAAATCCCACAAAGATGACTAATAAAAGGAAAATTATCAAAATCCTGTCAGCAGCATTGAGCAATTTCAGTCCGTGTTTTATTTTATTTCCAGATACCATAATTAATATGTCCACACTCCGGACATTTTCCATTTTTAATTTTCAAAGGGATATTATAACCACGTGCTCCTAAATCAGCCTGACACTCCTCACAGATCAGCCGATTATCAAAGGGAATATTACCTAAATATACATGAGCCAGTTTCTTTTGTGCCTGTTTATAAGCGTAATGAAGTCTTTCTGTATTTGTTGCCGGATTGTTTAATTTATAACACGGATAATATCTGGAAAAATGAAGCGGTATGCGATAATCTACTCCGGCAATAAAATCTATCAGATCATTAATATCTTTATCACTGTCATTTTCATCGGTTATTAAAAGATTTGTGATTTCCAAATGACAATGTTTCGCAGCATATCTGATCGTATCAAGTACTGGTTGCACACTTCCCAGACAATTTCGCTGATAAAATTCATCTCTTATTGATTTCAGGTCAATATTTGCTGCTGTGATGTGGGGGAGAAGCGCAACCAAAGGCTCATGATTTATATATCCATTAGATATCATTACTGTCTTGATCCCATTATTCTGCAGATATTCAGATGTTGACTTCATAAATTCATACCAGATAATAGGTTCTGTATAAGTAAAAGCAATAGAGTTGAGATTATATTCATGCAATATCTGTAGTAATCCCTCTTTGGTCAGCTTCTGGGTATCAGCTTTCATCTGTGATATTTGATAATTCTGGCAGTAATTGCAGTGTAAATTACAATAATTAGGCCCTATTGATAATATCCTTTCTCCAGGCAGAAAGTGATATAAAGGCTTTTTCTCAACCGGATCATAAGGATTAAGAGACACAGTATTCCCATAATTGAGGGTAAACAGCTTACCCATGACATTTTTCCTTGATTTGCACCTGCCCAGTCTATCAGGCAAAATTACACAATTAACAGGGCAAAGCTGACAATGAACTCTACCATCACCTAGTTCTTGATAATATTCTGCTTTTTTCATAATTTGAAGATATTATCTCCCCCACATATTGTCAATATTTCTAACAATACTCAATTGGCATACCCCCGAAATTAAAATGTTTTCTGACTTCAAGAATGCCCTGGAGGGGCATCACAATAATAGCCACGGGTTTCACCCGTGGCTATTGTAATATCAACCTTATAGGGTGTAATTTAATTTGATTAAATTGTATGATGTAACATGTTATAATTCAATTAATTATGATAAAATATTAAAAGAATAACAGGGGGATGACAGTTCTAACAATACTCAAGATAAGGAGTCCTTAAATCACATAATTTATAACTTGCGAAAAAATCTCATTTAAAGCAAACTAAATGCTATCTAAGTTCTCAACAGGTATGAAATAAGAACTGTAACGATGCTTGTGGTAGCATTCCAATGTTATGTTGTGTATCATCACATCCCTTATAAGTCTCTGCATAAATAATGGTTCACTTTAAAAAAGAGGAATTATTGAGATTACTATAATAATCCACAACTAAATAGAATAGTATAAAATAAATTATCAAAGCAACAGTATCCGATTTGGATAAATACTAAATAAGAGACTTTGGGTAAGCAAAACCACATAACTTCATCCTGCACTCGAAACGATACCACATTTTTTTGTTGTGTCGTCTTGAGTGCAGTTTCCTGGAGTATCTACTTTTTCGATAAGAGTATTAGGTAAATAGAAAATCTCAATGCTACTTTTTCTACTCAACATCTTCAAATAATTTGGTTGGAAAATTGTTTTTAATCCTAAATGGGGGAGTGTCAGGTATGCTGACAAGATGCTTTTATTTCATCTGATTTATTGAAATATTAAGATCAGATATGCCGTTTAATTTCAAAACAGCACCTAAACTATTTCGACAAAAAATAGTCAAAAAAGCGCATTAAGACGGGATGACTATCAGTATACAGCATAGAAACATATCTTCACTCACGTAAGTTTACATAATATATATTATGGCACTATACAAAAATTGATGTGGATCGGGGAGAGCAGACTTTCTCTGACGGGAATGTGTTTTAATATTACTTTTTATTTTTAAGCTCTTATTGAGGCTCTATGGATCTGAAATTTATTTTAATATGAAATTAGATTCAAAGTTATTTCATTAACATTCTGATAAAAGATTGACTAAATGTAGTGGACAGCAATTTTCAGATTTGGAGGATAATATGCGAAGTATGACCGGATATGGTAAATCAATATATTCTGGCGAAGATTATATGATTGAGTTTGAGATCAAGTCTGTTAACAGCAGATTTTTAGAAATAAGGATAAATATACCACGTGAGTTGTCATTCATGGAGATGGAAATAAATAATATCATCAAAGATCGGATCAATAGAGGAAAAATATCCGGGAGAATTAGCCTAATATCATTCAAACCACCAGAGCTTAAGATAAATGCGATCAAATTAAAAGCATATAATGAAGTTTTTGCGAAAATTAAGCAAATTACAGGGAATAAAGACGATATACCCTTACAGCTATTTCTGGAAAATGAAGAAATTGTCTATCAGTCAGATGATCTATCAAAGGATAATGATCTTAAATCCAAGATAATAACAGTAGTAGAAGATGGGATCAAAGATCATCAGGATTCAGCTTTAAAGGAAGGGAAATCAATGCATGATTATATGCTGAAAGCACTTAAAGAGATGAGAGAATCTTTAAGCAAGATAGAAGTTGCCTTTCCCGCCTATAAAACTGAAGTTAATGAGCAGATACAATCACATGCTAAAGAACTATATGGTAATCAATTAGGTGATGAAGAATTAAAGCGATTAGCGCTTGAAATAGCTATATATGTAGAAAAATCTGATGTTACTGAAGAGATAGTACGGTTGCATCATCATTTTAATAAATTTCAGGAAACTATTTATAATGACGACGATATGGGCAAGAATCTTAATTTCATTCTACAGGAAATGCATCGAGAGACTAATACTTTAGGTTCAAAATATAATCATAATGCCATTTTTGAAGAAATGATCAATATTAAAGAAGAAATAGAGAAATGCCGGGAAATTGTCCAAAACATAGTATAAGGGAGTTAGGATGGAAAACAGGGAAGATTTACTGAGATGGACCTCTCACCCACTATTAGATGAAGCAGTTAAAACAATATTTTTGATCGCAATTATGGTATTAGTGTCAATGATATTATACCAGACAGCAATAATTACCTGGAAAGCACCTATCTATTTTTATCTTGGGATGCTATTTTTTATAGGCAGCATGATAACATGGTTCATTCCAACTACTTATATATTATTTGATGATAAGATACAGATATGGTATTGGAAGATAAAATTAGAACGAAACTGGTCTGATTTTGGGTGCTGGTATACAGATAAAAAGGGTGTTATGCTCAGCACATTTAAAAGACCCCGCAGATTAGATAATTTTCGCGGTCAATCATTGCGATTCAGTAAAGATAAGCATGAACAAGGTAAATTATTTGAATTACTGGCTGAAAAAGTTGGGGAGCGATATTAATGTATGACAATAAGTTAGGTGAAAGAATAGAGAAATTCCTGAAGCATAATGAAGGGAAAGATTTTAAAAGCGGAGAGATATATAAAGCATTGCATTTAAAGAAGCATAAAAGACGTGATCTGGAAGACACATTAAGGAAATTGAAGCAGAAGCGCAAAATATCAGGTAAAAATAAGCGTTACTATCTTGATGCCTCTACCCTATCGCAGGAATATATAGGAATCTTTGATGCCAGACCGCTGGCTCAAGACAGATCTTTTGCTTTTGTGATTCGCGAAGAAGGAGATATTTATATCTCACGGGAAGATATAATGAATGCCTATGATGGAGATGAAGTATCAGTTGGGATCAAATTTGAAGGTAAAGGCAAATTACATGGCTATATCACGGGAATCCGCCAGCGCGCCAGAGAGAGAGTGGTTGGTAGAATGGAGAAATATCAAGGTCGAAAATATTTGATTCCTGATAATTCACTCTTACATAGTGATTTTGAGATATATGATGCAGGAGCAGCAGTTTCTGGAGAAAAAATAGTTTGCCAAATCACCAATTGGGGGGATCCTGATAAAAGGTTATTACCTGGCTGCAAAGTTATTGAAATATTAGGTAAAGCTGGAGAACCGGAAGTAGAGATAATGTCAGTAATTTGTGAATATAATCTACCTTTGGAATTTCCTGAAAGCGTTATGCAGGAAGTATCAGAGCTGGATGATGGGATTACTGAAGAAGTGATCAATGAACGTACTGATTTAAGGGATATATACACAATCACTATCGATCCGGCATCTGCCAGAGATTATGACGATGCGATATCACTTGAAAGACTTGCTGAAGGTTATAGATTATATGTGCATATTGCAGATGTTGCGCATTACGTAAATGTAGGTTCTGCTTTATTTGAAGAGGCATTACAGCGGGGAAACAGTTATTACTTTCCACGCAAAGTATTGCCTATGTTGCCCGAAAAACTATCCAATGGAATATGTTCATTGCGTCCTGATGAGGAAAAGCTTACTTTAACGGTGATATCTGAATATAATGCAGACGGTTACATTCTTGATCAAAAAGTAGTGGAATCGGTAATAGAATCAAATGCCCGGCTGGCTTATGAAGAAGTAGATGACTTTATGGAGAAGCGAGAGCATAATCTGGATGAGGACACACAAAAACTGATATTACTGATGCAGGAGCTTTCGGCCAAATTGCAGAAAACAAGAATTGAACGAGGTTATCTGAGTCTTGATATGCCTGAAACAGAATATATCTTTGATGAAGAAGGGCACGTTATCGATCTGCAAAGAAGCAGGGAGACAGAATCACATCAGATGATAGAAAATTTCATGCTTTCTGCCAATGAATATGTGGCAGTTACTCTATCGCGATCAGCTACTTTATACAGGGTGCATGAAGCTCCGGGACCGGATCAATTAGATGATATTAAAAGACTTGCAGGTATCTATGACTTTAGTTTTGATCTTTCACATACTATTAATAAAGCCTTTCAGATTGCTCTGGAATCATTGGATACAGAAGACAGGCATCGGGTTTTTGACCGCGTGCTGCTAAGGCACATGAAAAAAGCAAGATATGATATTATTAATCAGGGGCATTTTGGTTTGGCTTTGCAGAATTATACACATTTTACATCACCAATCAGGCGGATTTGTGATCTGGTGGTACATCATCAGATAAAGGCGTTGATCAAGAATTCCGCAAGTGATGATGGGTATGTATTCACTCGCAGTAAACTGGAAGATATTGCCGTGATAGCTACGGAAAAGGAAAAACTGGCTGATACTACAGAAAGGGAAGTTGATACCAAAAACAAACTTCTCTTTATGAAAAAGAGAGTTGGTGAAGAATACTCCGGAGTCGTGATCGCAGTGAAAGCAAAAGGGATAATTATTGAGATTGATAAGTACCCCGTCAGCGGGATAGTTCCACTTTCATCGATCAAGGATGATCATTATGAATATCATGCTGCTTATGATACTCTGCTGGGAATTCACAAAGCCCAATCAATTCGCCTGGCTGACCGTTTTAAAGTAATCCTCGTTAAAGTAGATGATGATATAATATTTGAAATTAAAGATAAGTAATATGGTGATTTTTTATTTATATTTATTACTCATAACACTGCTGGAAGTAATTTTATTTATTCCTTTATTGATCATTTTCATTTTAGCTGGTATGAAGGGTAGATTGGGGCTTGATATATTAACCAGACAAAAAAGCATCTGGTTCCATGCTGCATCTATGGGCGAAGTAAATGCCCTGAAGCCTCTTCTGATCAAAACTGCAGAACAATTTGGAGCCGAGAGAATAGTTCTTACTACTATGACTACTACAGGACTATTGACCGCATCAAAAATTGATCTGCCAATAGCAGTATCCTATATACCATTTGATTTACCAATTATGATGTCATTATTTTACAGAAAGATAGACCCTCAGCTCATTGTGATCATGGAAACAGAATTCTGGCCGCAAATGCTTTTTCAAGCTAAGTTAAGGAATATTCCGGTAATATTGGTGAATGCACGTCTTACTGCTCAATCTTTTAGTAAATATCTTGGGACCAGACATTTCTGGCAGGAACCGTGGCAGGCCATAAAGGCAATTAATGCTCAGTCAGAGCATGATAGGAATAGATTTAGAGAATTAGGTTTCACCCATGTGAGAAATTGTGGAAACCTGAAGTTTGCTATTGATCTTCCTGATCATGGCAATATTGATAAATATTTAAAATATGGCATTTCTTATCAAGATTTTGTTTTAACTGTGGGGAGTTCAAGACCTGGTGAGGAGCAGTTAATTATGGATATTTATCCTCAATTGAAAAAAGAAATATCTAATCTGAAACTGATCATCGCTCCCAGACATCTGAAGCGCATTGAGGAAGTGAAAGCAATATTTAACGGTCAAAAAGTTGTAATGCTTTCTGAGTTCAAAATCCATACTGATTTTGATATCCTTATTATTGATAATATTGGCTTATTAACAGAGATTTACAGTTTTTCTGATCTGGTTATTGTTGGGGGCAGTTTTACTGATTTTGGTGGACATAATCCTCTGGAAGCAGCATATTACAATAAACCTGTGATAATGGGTGTATATCATTCTTCCTGCAGGGAATCAGTTAATAGATTGCTGGAAAAGCAAGGCATATTCATAGCTGAGCAGCAAGATCTACTCAAGACAATATTGGAATTATATCTTGATCATGATCTGAGGATAAATACAGGGAAAAATGCCCGTAATGTACTGATAAACAATGCCCATTCACTGGAAGAAAATCTGGATACAATCAAGTCGTATTTAGAGTAATAATTGATGAAGATCCGTATGCTGTTCCTGATGCTTATTCTGGTGTACTTTCTATCAGGAGAGATCTGGCTGCCCTGTCCAAAATCGTTAAGCGGACACATCGAAACCTCGCTTGGTATGCACTTCTGGGAAGATCACCTTTATTTAAGAAATCTGCAGGTTCGAGGTTTGGTATATCTATATCCTGGAATAAGAATAAATTGTGTAGCCCGAGGAAATAAGGAAATAAATCAAATTGAATTCAGTAAAGAAAATAAGCCAGAATATAATCAATTGCAGCCAGGATTTGATGAATCATATCTGGAATTATATGGGCATTATTATTATAATGACATGCAATTTAGCACATCCTGCAGGATAGGAAGAATTAGATTTCTGCAATTTCCTGATAATAATATCATCTCCAGATTTGATCAAGTTGCGGGAATGAGTGATATACGCTCAAGATATGAACCATCCGGTTATAATGGCTCAATATTGATAAATGATCTTAATTGGAGGAATATTGGCTGGCATAATACTGTCTATCAATCGGGATATGATCATGCAGATATCAGTCTTCTGAATAATTATCTTTATTTCAACTATGATAATGACTGGATGATACTGGAAGCCAGAGCTGGAAAATTACCGATTAGAGATCATGGCAGCGATTCAGTACTTATGGAATCTGCCTGGGGCTGGTGTGGTTTAATTGGTTTTAATTGGAAGGGCTATGACCTGAATCTCTATTACGAAACTGTTGATAATACTATCTATACTGGCTTATCAATAAAATTTGCCTCTTCCCTATTCACTCGTTTTGCTGGAAAAGTTAGAATGGATTATAATCGTGCTTGTGAGGGTTTTGTATTTCAATATCCACTTTTTTATCAGGATATAAATATTGCTGATCATAAGCCTGAAGGTATGACTAAAGTCGGAGAGATCAGAGCAGAAAGAGTCATCAGCTTCTGGAGAATAGGGATGCAGCGTAATTTCTATGAAAATATTATTAATAGAGAAGGGATTACTGATCCTGAATTTACAAAGATTGTGATAAAAACTGAACCAATGCTTCTTGGGATAGAAAGCATTGTAAGTCCTGTTCATAGTTTTGATAAATTATCTGATATTAAGAAATGGGATTCTCAGGGGATCAGACCGGGAATTTTAACACAACAAGTTATCTACGAATTTTACCAATAAAAAAACCACCATAATCTGGTGGTTTTAGTATATATTTACCTGATAAATTAAATTAAAAATTTCTTCACCCTGTCTTCAACGGTTTGCTGGATTTCCTTTAGTCTTTCTTGAGTCTCTGCTTCAAAACGGAGTACTAGTAGTGGTGTGGTATTAGATGCTCGGCATAACGCCCAGCCATCCGGGAAAGTTAATCTCATTCCATCAATATCGTTGACTTCATATCCTTCAGCGATAAAGGAATCCCGTACTTTAGCCACAATTTTGAATTTATCAGCGTCAGTGCTTTCTATATGTAATTCAGGCGTATTATACATAACTGGCTGATCGGATAGCATCTCACTTACAGGGAGTTTAGAATTTGCCACGATTTCCACCAGTCGTGCTCCCACATAGATAGCATCATCATATCCTAAATACCTGTCTTTAAGGAAAATATGTCCACTCATCTCACCAGATACTTTAATACCTTCCTGATGCATTTTCATCTTGATATTGGCATGACCTGTTTTATACATTATCGGGATACCACCCTGTTTTGCTATGTCATCAAATAGATTCTTAGAGCATTTCACATCTGCAATGATCTTTTCACCTTTATTATCTTTGAGGAAATCACGTACGATAATATTCAATATCTGATCTCCATATAGCATTTTGCCTTTTTCGTCAATTACGCCAATACGATCAGCATCTCCATCAAGCCCCAGACCAATTTCAAAATGTTCATCTTTAACGAGCTTCTGCAGATCTTTCATGTTCTTCTCAACTGTAGGATCAGGATGATGATTAGGGAATGTGCCATCCATCTCACAGTAAATTTCAGATACTTCACATCCGCATCTTCTAAGTATTTCAGGCAGATAAGGACCACCAGTACCATTACCTCCATCAACAGCAACTTTTACTGGACGGCTGATATGCAGGTTATCTACTATATAATTGATATAGGTATCACTCAAAGTATCATCTTCTGTTCTTACTCCACTTCCTGCTTCGAAATCATTATTCTGGATAAGATGCAGTATATCCTGAATTTGTTTGCCAAAAACACTTCCTAAGCCAAGATTCATTTTAATCCCGTTATATTCGGCAGGATTGTGACTTGCAGTAATTACCACTCCCCCATCTGTATTGAGTTTCCAGATAGAAAAATAAAGCACTGGAGTTGCTACTATACCGACATCGATCACATCTAAACCGCATTCCAGCATACCACGAGTGAATTCTTTTTTAAATTCAGGAGTCGAGAGTCTGGCATCTCCTCCAATAGCACAATTTTTAGCTCCCTTTCGTTTTATATAAGTTCCATATCCTCTACCAATTAAATAAAGCACTTCCGGTGTAAGATCTTGATCTACCACACCTCTAATATCATATTCTCTGAATATTGATGGATTAACCATTGTTCCCCCTTACAGTATATTTAATTCCTTAATTTTTTCTATCATTTTCTTGAAAGCCCTTCCTCTATGACTGATCTTATGCTTCTTTTCAGAACTCATTTCCGCAAAAGTTTTTCCAGTTTCATGACATAAAAATATGCTGTCATAGCCAAAACCTTTATCTCCCTTTTCCTCAAAAATGATTTCACCTTCAACTTTTCCTTCGACAGTGGCTATCACTTTACCATTACCACCAGCCAATGCGACCACTGTTCGGAAGCTGGCATTCCTATCTGCGATGTCAGTCATCTCATCCAGCAATTTCATTCTATTATCACGATAGCTGCAGGTTTCTCCGGCATACCTGGCAGAATACACTCCAGGGTCTCCATCTAAAGCATCCACAAATAATCCAGTATCATCAGCCAGTACATACATCTTTGAGCGCAGAGCCATTTCTTCAGCTTTTTTGATCGCATTACCTTCAATAGTGTCTTTATCTTCCACTACATCAGGGAGATCATCAAAATCTGCTGCAGAAAGCAGTTCAAAATCGAGATCAGAGAGGATTTCTCTGATCTCGCTGAATTTATCTCTATTCTTTGTACCAATTAAGATCTTCATTAACTATTTTCTTGTCAGTTTATTGAAGAAAGTGGATATTTTTTTGACAACATTACGAGATAAAAATCTCTCAGCCACGAATATCGAGTTCTTAAGAGTAAGTAGAAGATCATCTTCCCCACTCCAGTGTTCACGAACTATTTCCGGATCAATCTCGTTAAGAATGGCATTCAAGCCATAAACGACCAGTAAAAGATCATCTACCAGCCCCAGCACGGGGAT
>Ga0208648_1000258_pt1 | contig 56230 bp, 49 predicted proteins | sample AntAceMetag02UKL_FD_184772 | JGI IMG/M metagenome (GOLD analysis project Ga0208648, IMG submission 184772) | Saline lake microbial communities from Ace Lake, Antarctica - Antarctic Ace Lake Metagenome 02UKL (SPAdes) (version 2) | ecosystem: Environmental > Aquatic > Non-marine Saline and...
TTATCAAAATTGCCTCCTGCAATGTATATGATTGTATTAACTTCAGGAGATAACATATTTACAAAAAAAATAATTAAAAATTAGAGGCATTTAAACTGATACAATTACTAAATGTTTTGGAGTTGACGCTTTTTTCAACATTGCAAAACCCCAATGAAACATGGATGGAATCTAATTGTATCAGTTTCTAGAATTTTAAAAGTAAGATATTGCAATAATATAATTGTAGCAGATATATGATGAATGGTACAGACAGGATACTGGTAGCACGTTAACAACTTTGGTTTAATATGCCAATAAGCAGCGATTCTCCGGTTTAGGAATCGTTAGAGATGTTATTAAATTGTTAAATGAAAAATGCCAATTAGACTCCAAACTACTACTGTGTCCTGTCTTTTTTTATTCATCGAAATAAAATAAAATGCTTAAGAATATGTTTAATCTGAAAATATTATGATAAGATTTAATTTACTCTTAGAAAAATAAGGACTTTGATTACTGGACATATTCCAGCAATGTATAATGATGAGTATTGTGATAGTGTAATTTCAAAATATTCTTATGTAAAATCATACTCTGATTTAATAAATGAATTGTCGCAAATAAAATTTGCAATTTATTCTGAAATTAATAACACTTATCAATCTTCTGCACAAACGATAAAAAATTGTTTAAAGATTAATGGAGATCCTGCAATATATTTGGATTACAACAAACTACATAAATCCGAAATACTGTGCTATCACAAGATAATTGGTGGATATAAAGCCAGAGTAGAATTGCATTTTCATAAAAATAATTTATTTTTCTACAAATACACATTTCCATATTTAACAAATACAGAAAAGCAAAAAATCATTAGTCAATTAAAAGAAAAATATAAAATTGGAAAAAATATTGACTTAGAATCTACTTACCCCCGCTACCGCACGAATCCTTTCGTGTGGTGAGGAAAGAGGAGGAATGATTTATGTTTTAAAAATAAATATTGAATGAAAAAAGAAATAAAAATAAAAACAAAAAGATATTAAATATACCACACGAAAGGATTCGGCAGTGGTGAAAAATAAGTAAAAGTTAAGAAAATAATAGAAACTGATATTAGTTATTATTAAATGAAGATATACATATTAATCATATTGAGTTTTATTTTTATTAACAAGCATTCTAAAGGACAAGTAAGTCAGGATACTATATATTTTAATAAAGATTGGGATAAAGTTTGTCATAATAATGCGAAATATTACAGGATTATTGAAAAACTTAACACACATTTTATAGTTAGAGATTATTATATTAATGAACAATTACAAATGGTTGGTTCGTATATTTCTATTAACCCAGAAATAAAAGATGGAGAATTTACTTGGTATAAAAAAAATGGAAAAGTTTTATCAGTTGGGCATTATATAAATAATATGGCAAATGGTTCATTTATGAGTTTTCGAAAAAATGGAAATATTTTTTTAAAAGAAACATATATAAATGACACTTTGAATGGAATATTAACTTACTGGAAAAGAGATGGAACATTCGATTTTGCTGTAGAGTATTGTAAAGGGAAACATGATACCTCGTATGCTTCTTTCAAATATATATATTTTTATTCTATAGCTTTTATTGATTCAATATTCAAGATGTATTCAAAAAACTATGTGGAAGAAAATATTTATGTTGATTGTTTAAACACAAGAAAAAATGAAAACCCCAAGATTGCTGTTTTCTTTAATCGTGAAAATAATCGGTATTATGAAATTGAATTATATAAAAATTTAATATTGAAATATAAATATACTCGTTATGGATTTCATGAACATTATGAATTTTATAGAAGAAATGGGTATTTAAACTCAGATAAGTTATACACTAATAAAGAAAAAGATGGAGTTGTCAAAAATTATTACAGAAATGGTGAAATTAAAACTGAGATGCGACTTGTAAAAGATGAAATAGTATTCCCATATTATATATGGAAAAAAAATAGAGTAAAATATAAAATTGATTACATATCTTTGGAAACGTATAAAGAATTTGGGAAGTTTAATTTTATTGGTTTTGCTACAAAAAAAGTTAAAACAAAAATGAATTAAACCCCAATGGCGCTGATTTGTAATCATGTGCCCTGCTACCAAATGTTAGTGTGGTTTAGAGTATATTTAATTCTTGTTTTTGCTTATTTCTCCAAAAAGGTCATAATCTTCGGCAGAGTTTATTTTAATATTATAAAAATTTCCAATTTTCAAACCTTTTTGTCCGTAAGGCATGTTTGGAGTATTTTTTATTAGTATTTCATTATCAACTTCGGGAGAATCGTATTCTGTTCTGCCAATAAAATATTCACCTTCTTTTCTGTCAATTATTGTTTTATAAGTATTTCCTATTTTTTGCATGTTAAGTTGTTTTGAAATACTTTGTTGAATTTCCATTATAATATTTGCTCTTTCGTTTTTAAGTTTTAAAGAAACATTATCTTTAAAATGCTTATATGCATAAGTATCTTCCTCGTTAGAATATTCAAAAACACCTAATCTGTCGAATTTAAAATCGGAAACAAAATTTGTTAGTTGTTCAAAATCTTTTTTGGTTTCGCCCGGAAATCCAACAAGTAAAGTTGTTCTTATAGCTGCATTGGGCATGCTTGTTCTTATATTATCAAGCAATTGTAATGTGCTTGTGTTTGATACACCTCTTCGCATTCTTTTTAAAATATTATCAGAAATATGCTGAACAGGAATATCAATATAATTACAAACTTTAGGGTTTTGTTTTATTTCTGATATAAGCTCTTTTCTAAAATTTAGCGGATATGTGTAATGAAGCCGAATCCATTCAATGCCATTAATGTTAGACAGTTTATTTATAAGTTCTACTATTTTAAATTTTTTGTAAATATCGTATCCGTAATATGTAAGGTCTTGCGCAATAAGTATTAATTCTTTTACTCCCTTACTTGCCAAATATTCTGTTTCTTTAATTAATTGCTCTATTGATTTTGATTTATGATTACCTTTTATTAGCGGAATAGCACAAAAAGCACAGGTTCTGTCGCAGCCTTCCGATATTTTAAGATATGCATAATGAGAAGGAGTGGTTATAATTCTCTTAAAATCAATATCAACAATATAAGGCGAAGTTAATTCTTCAACAATTTCTTTAAGTTGATATACTCCAAAATATTTGTCAACCGATGGAATCTCTTTTGATAGTTCGTTTTTATACCTTTCCGACAAACAGCCCATAACATATAGTTTTTGTATATCGCCATTTTCTTTTGCTTGCACATAATTTAAAATTGCATCAATCGATTCTTCTTTTGCATCTTTAATAAAACCACATGTATTGATTATTACAATATCACATTTATTTAAATTAGAATCGTAATGAATTTCAAATCCGTTATATTCAAGTTGCTTTAGTAGAAATTCCGAATCAACAAGGTTTTTAGAACAACCAAGACTTATAATATTTACTTTTTTGTGATTTTTCAAGCCTGAATTATTGAATGTTATTCGCCAAATAATGAATCGACAAATTCTTTACGGTTAAATATCTGTAGGTCTTCCATTTTTTCACCAATACCAATATATTTAACAGGAATTTTAAATTGATCGGATATTCCAACAACAACTCCACCTTTTGCAGTGCCATCAAGTTTTGTAAGAGCTAATGAATTTACATTTGTGGCTTTAGTAAATTGTTTTGCTTGCTCAAAAGCATTTTGACCTGTTGATCCATCAAGTATTAATAATATTTCGTGTGGTGCATCAGGTATAACTTTTTGCATTACATTTTTTATCTTGGAAAGTTCGTTCATTAAATTTACCTTGTTGTGCAATCTTCCGGCTGTATCAATAATTACTATATCGGCTTTGTTGCTGACAGCAGAAGCAAGTGTATCGTAAGCAACCGAAGCCGGATCAGAGCCCATTTTTTGTTTAATAATTGGTACATCAACTCTTTCAGCCCAAATTGTAAGTTGGTCAATAGCAGCAGCCCTAAAAGTATCGGCAGCGCCAAGAATTACATTTTTCCCCATTTTCTTAAATTGATATGCCAGTTTTCCAATAGTTGTTGTTTTTCCAACACCATTCACGCCAACTACCATAATAACATAAGGGTAATCACCTGCTGAAAAATCGAGGTTTATATCAATAGAATTACTTTCTTCTAATAAGTTTACAATTTCTTTTCGTAAAATTCCATTTAATTCTTCTGTGCTTGTATATTTATCTTCTGAAACCCGTTTTTCAATTCTTTCAATTATTTTTAATGTTGTATCCACACCAACATCTGATGAAATGAGAACTTCTTCAAGATTATCTAAAACTTCATCGTCAACTTTCGATTTCCCAACAATTGCTCTTGATAGTTTTTGAAAAATATTACTCTTGGTTTTTTCTAAACCTTTATCCAGATTTTCCTTTTTTTCTTTAGAGAAGATACCAAATAATGCCATAATACCTTTTTGTTTTTTACAAAGATATAAATCTCTTGATTAAGTATGTGTTTTTTAAAATAAAAAAGCTCTCTTCAAATATGAAGAAAGCTAAAATTATATTTTTTCAACACTTATTTCTGTGATAAAAATGCTTTTACATTATCGGTGTGTACAATACTTTCTTTAAAATTATAAGAACCTGTTTTTTGTGATTTTACCATTTTTATAACTTTCACCATACTTTTATCGGAACCTGATTGTAATGATGCAACTGCTTTCTTTGCCATAACTTATAATTTATTTAATTTCTTTATGAATTGTAACCTTTTTCAAAATTGGATTATATTTCTTTATTTCCAACCTGTCAGGTGTATTTTTCTTATTTTTCGTTGTAATATATCGTGATGTTCCCGGCTGTCCGCTGTTTTTATGTTCAGTACATTCCAAAATTACCTGAACACGATTGCCTTTTCCTTTTGCCATTTTTATTTATTTTTTAGTATTTAAAAACCCTTTGTCTTTAGCATCTTTTAATGCCTTGTTTAAACCTTTTTTGTTGATAGTTCTCATTCCGGCAGCAGATACTTTTAATGTTATCCAACGTTCTTCTTCTTCAATAAAAAACTTTTTTGTAAACAGGTTTGGATAAAACTTTCTTCTTGTTCTTCGTTTTGAGTGAGATACATTGTTCCCAACCATTACTTTTTTACCTGTTATTTCACAAACTCTCGACATAATAAATTTATTATTATTTTCTAAATTTTCGGATTGCAAATTACGTGATTTTAATTCAATTAATCAAATTTTACATTAAAAATATTGCAAATTATCAACACTCACTGCAAACACCCTTGATCACAAGCGATTATGTGTTCGTTTTTAAAGTGTTGAGAAGCTTGTTTTTAATTTAACATAGAAATATGAGTAGAAATAAATAATTACATTTTAATTTGCAAAGTATTATAAAGAATACTTACATTTGCAAACATATTGCGAGGTGGAGCAGTGGTAGCTCGTTGGGCTCATAACCCAAAGGTCGTATGTTCGAATCATGCCCTCGCTACTTGAAAACCAGAGATTTACAAATCTCTGGTTTTGTTTTTTTAAAATCTATGATACATCTATGATACTATTCCACATGTACTAGTAGGTCAGTGTTTTAGACGTCAAAAATCTGGCCAAAAAAATTGCAAAACGCACATTGTGAGGCGTGTAAGAATTTTGATGATTATTATTGATTTTTCGTGAATTTCCACGAATTTAATGAAATCCGCAATTTAAATTTATCCCTAAATCTAAAAAAAAATCTAAAAAAACTCAATATAATCTGTAAACTTTTCAATCCTAATTTTAATATTATCAAAGATCTTCAAACTTTATTTGGTCAAATTTAATAAAAAAAGTCAATATTTACTACAATAGATAATCAAGTTTCCCGCTAAATAACACTATCTTCACTAAGGGAGCTTTTATAAATATTTTTGATTATACACTAAAGATGTCGGAATAAAAAAAATATTCATTTTCATGTAGGCAATTTGAACATTGAAATCGAAAATCAAATAATAGAATATAAAACCTGTAGATGTACCTTGCAAGTCTGGGTTTAAGACATTCTGACAGAAAATATTTTATACCATATATTAATTAACGTGAATAATACTAAGGTTTTTGTTTCATATATTTCTGATATGTAACAATTAGTGTTTTTATTTCATCAATTTTAGCATATCCAAATTCGTAACAAAACTTGTATTTAATATTGTTTTTAGTAGTATAGGTATGGGTATGATAATCGAAATTAAAATTTAACTTTTCAAGATACTCGGTTCTAATAGTTGTTTTTCCTTCGCGATTATATGTTTTTAAGATTTTTCTATTTCTGCGTAAAATCGAGTTTATATTTTGTATTAGTTTTTCATCATCACGTTTTACATTGTTGTTATAGCTGTTTCGACAATATATATCACAAAATTTTTTATCTGTTCTTCCTGTTAATTTTTCGCCACATTTAAGGCAGGTTTTCTGATTAGTCATAATAAATGGCTTAAGGACTGATATTCTTAATTATACATCATGTTATTCATTTTATTAAACGCTTATAGTCGACTATAAGTACTTATTAAATTGGTTAAATTTACTATATATATTATCTTAAACAAAAAAATCATTTAAAAAAAGATGGTATTATGCAAACATTTAGAAAACCAATAGTTTATTTAAATATTCACAGCTATGGGGCTAAAGAACTTATTCTTCTATTTTTTAAGAGCAATAATCAGATTATAAGTCGAATTAAGTCGAACGATTGGATAAATTATAGTGTTGAATTAGGGAACTATTATGTTAAATATTGCGAAAAAAATATTAATTTGATAAAGGATATATTTGAAGATATTGCAATTGTTAATACGGCCTATTTAAAGAAAAGAATAAATGCAAGGGCAGTAAATATAGATTTAGGGAATAGATTCTCTGGGTTTAAAAGCATGGAAGTTTTTGAAGATTTGCTTTATGTATTATTGATTCCTATAGAAATTGATAATAAGAGATTTATTCTAATTAATAATGAAAACGAGAAATTAAACTCTTTATTGAAAGTGAAAACGTTTTGCATATGGTCTAATAAGCATAAATTGTTTTTGATAGATTCAAAAAAATCGAGTATAATTCAGTTAATTATTTGTTGTAGTGGATTAGCGAGATTATCATTACATTCATCATTAAAAATAAAAGATGCAAAAATAAAAAGAATGTTGTTTGAGCAAAGTTATATTAAAAATATAGGCTACATAGAGTGTCCAGAAAAGTATATAAGCATTATGATAATGAGAAACTATAGCGAAAGCACTATTAGAACTTATCATAGCATGTTAATTAAATATCTGAACTCATTTAAAGCTAACACTATAGAACAGATTAATAGCTTTAATACTGAAACTATTAATAAGTATTGCGAGTTAATAAGCCAATCGGGGAACTATAGTGTATCTAGCCAAAATCAATCAATAAATGCAATAAAATTCTATTATAAAAATGTATTGGGAAGACAAATTGAATTGGATGAATTAGAAAGACCCAAAAAGCCGAGAACTTATCCTAAAATATTTAGTAAAGAGGAAGTTGGGGCGATTATAATGGCCATTGACAATTTAAAGCATAAGACAATGATAATGGTTTTATACTCAACGGGATTGAGGGTTAGTGAGTTGTTAAACTTGAAAATATCGGATATAAATTCGGACAGGATGCTTGTTTTAGTTAGAGGAGGTAAGGGCAGAAAGGACAGGGTTACAATTTTGTCAGAAAAATCGCTTGAACTTTTACGAGAATATTATCTAAAATATAAGCCAAAAGATTTTTTATTTGAGGGTCAGTATGGAGGCAAGTATTCAGCAGGAAGCATCAGAAAGGTTTTAGAGAGGGCTAAGAAAGCAGCAAAAGTTAACAAGCCAGGAAGTGTACATTCGTTAAGGCATTCATATGCAACTCATTTGTTAGAAAACGGAACAGATTTAAGATATATTCAGGCTTTACTAGGACATAGTTCTAGCAAGACAACTGAAATATATACCCATGTTTCAACTGCACATTTAGAAAATATTAAAAGTCCGGGTGATTTATTAGAAATATAATGCATTTAAAATGAATTTATTTATTATATTTACAAAATTGTTATTTAAAATTATTTAATTATGCTTTATGTTGTATTATATATTAATGTAACTGAGGGAGGCGAAGCCGAATTAAAATGTGATATTTTATGATTAACTTGCTACAAAATATAACAGGCATAAATAATAAATTTGCAATTACAACTAAAAACTGTAACTTGCAGGTTAATAATTATATAATAAATAAATTAACAAGTGCCATAATGTAAATATAAGGCATTAATGCACGTTATCCTAACGTTACCGCCAAGCAAAAAAAAACGCAAGTGCATATTATATAGTTTGAAAAATATGAGTATAAAAAAAATAAATGTAACACAACCATCATTACCTCCATTGGATGAATTTATTCCATACTTAGAACAGATTTGGAAAAATAAATGGTTGACAAATAATGGCCCATTTCATCAAGATTTTGAAAAAGAATTGGCTAACTATTTAGGTGTTAAACATCTGTCATTATTTAATAATGGTACGTTAGCACTTATTGCAGCTCTTCAAGTATTAAAAATTAAGGGCGAAGTGATAACAACGCCTTATACATTTGTAGCGACTTCACATTCATTATTTTGGAATAACATTAAACCTGTTTTTTGTGATATAAATCCCTACGATTGCAATATTGATGAAAAAAAGATTGAAAGTCTGATCACAACAGAGACAACAGCAATTTTACCTGTTCATGTATATGGGGCTCCATGCAATACAGATTATATAAAAGATATTGCAGGAACTCATGGTTTGAAAGTAATATATGATGCTGCACATGCATTTGGTGTTAAGGAAAATGGAAATTCAATTCTTAACTGTGGAGATCTTTCGGTTTTAAGTTTTCATGCAACTAAAGTATTTAACACATTTGAAGGTGGTGCTGTAATTTGTCATGATGAGAGTACTAAACAAAGATTAGATTATATTAAAAATTTTGGATTTAAAGATGAATTAACGGTTGTGAGTCCAGGAATTAATTCAAAAATGAATGAATTTCAGGCAGCTCTTGGTTTGTTACAATTGAAAAAGATTGATAAAGCAATTGAAAATTGTAAAGGAATAGCTGATAAATACCGTTCTGATTTGGGAAATATTGAAGGAATTAGATTGTTAGAAGAAAAGTATAATGTTGAATATAATTATTCATATTTCCCAATTTTTGTTGAAAAAAGCTATTCATTGAGTAGAGATAGTTTATACTCAATATTTAAAGAACAAAATATTTTTGTTAGAAGGTATTTTTATCCATTAGTTGTCGATTTCAGTCCTTATAGAAGCTTGGTAAGTATAGATAGGTTAATTAATGCTCGTAAAGTTTCAAATGAAGTGTTGTGTTTGCCATTATTCGCAGATTTAGAAGAAAACGATCAAAATAAAATTATTGAAATAATTAAGAACAATGCGTAAAATTATAATATTTGGTTCATCTGGTCACGCAAGGAGTATTGCTGAAATCTTAGAAAATCTTAATTATGAAATTGTAGGGTTTATTAATTCTTATCTTCCCAAAGGTCAAAAAGTATTAAACTACAGAACAATTGGAAACGAAGATGTTTTATTTAATTGCGAAAAAAAATACGGTACAAATCTTGTAGTTATTGGAGTTGGTGATATTAATGGAAGAGCCAAAGTTGTTGAAAAGATCAAAGAAATCAACCCTAATATCGTTTTTCCAACAATTATTTCTCCAAGTGCAACAGTCTCAAAACACACAATAATAGGAGAAGGAACAGTTATTTTTAGTAATTCCTTTGTTAATGTAGAATGTGAGATAGGGGATTTTTGTGTTATAAATTCGGCAAGCATTATCGAACATTGCACTCTAATTCGAGATTTTTGCACAATATCTCCGTCTGTCTGTATTGGAGGCGATGTGAAAATAGAAGAATATACTTTTATCGGAGCTTCCGCAACGGTTATTCAAAAAAGAAAAATTGGAAAACATGTGGTTATCGGAGCTGGAGCAGTCGTTACAAAAGACATTTCTGATAATGTATTGGCGGTAGGAATGCCAGCAATCGTAAGAAAAGAAAATTACACAAATGATAAATTATTACTATAATGAATAAGATAGATGTCTCAATAATTATTCCTGTTTATTTTAATGAAGGGAGTATTGAAAAAACAATCAATACAATAAACAAATCAGTTATTGAAAATAATAATAATTTGAAATTCGAGATTATTTGTATTGATGATGGCTCAAAAGATTCCTCATTTACAGTTCTTGAAAGTATTTTTAATAAAAATAAAGGATTAATAAAACTAATTAAATTATCAAGGAATTTTGGACAAGTAAATGCAATGTTAGCTGGATATCAGCAGTCTCTGGGGAAATGTGTCATAAATATATCCGCTGATTTGCAAGACCCGCCCGAATTGATGAATGACATGATTAACGAATTTTTTAAAAATAATACTGAAATTGTTATTGGAACAAGGTTAGATAGAGAAGAATCGTTTTTTAGAAAAAAGACTTCAAATTACTTCTATAGTCTTATTAAAAAAATGAGTTTCCCCAATATGCCAAACGGGGGGTTTGATTATGCTCTTTTGGGGAGAAAGGTTGTTGATATTATAAACAGCAATAAGGAAGCTAATCTTTTTTGGCAAGGTCAAATTTTATGGACAGGTTTTCCTGTGAAATTTATTCCTTACAGGAGGGTTGCCCGAGAATTTGGAACATCAAAATGGACATTTGGAAAAAAAATAAAATATCTCATTGATGGTGTAATGTCATATTCATTCCTGCCTTTGAGGGTTATGACTGTTCTCGGTTTAATAAGTTTTCTTATTGGAATAATCTATGCGTTAGTTATAACCGGAACTTATTTTTTTGGCAATGTACCTTTTAAGGGATGGGCTCCTATTATGATTGTATTGTTGGTAATGTTTGGGATTGTTTTTCTTATGCTTGGGGTAATTGGAGAATATTTATGGCGAGTATTAGATCAAACAAGGAATAGACCTCACTTTTTAATTGAAAAAGAACTAAAGTAGTTATTTATGATTTTACATATGCTAATTATTATGCTATTTGCATTCGTCTCGTTGTTATCTATCTATTTCTTGGGGAAGATAATTTTAAGCTTTTTTGAAATAAATGTAACAAAAGAGCTGAAATTTTTTTCTTCTTATATTATAGGTACTTTGTTTTGGATTTTAATTTACTCTGTTGTTAAAACAAGTTTTCTTACAATTAATCTAGGTCTTTTCCCTGTAATAGCCTACGTTGTTTATTTATATCGTAAAAAAATTAGAAAATTTGATTTTGAACTATCAAACATTAAGAATGAGTTGCTTATATCTGCATTAATTTTTTTACCAGTATATCTATTTCAAGCTTATTTTTATTTTGATTTTTTTAATGATTCATTTAAGACTCTTCATACAGATCATTATCTCTATGCAGATTTTTCAAATTCATTGAAGCTATTTGGAATTGAATCAAAATTCACGGATTTAATTTATTATAATAATGTGGATTATTTAGTACCATATCATTATGCTGAACTTTGGTTAACTGCATTATTTTCTGAGACTTTTAGAATATCATCGATAAGTAGTTATTTCTTGATAGTTATTCCGCTTTGTGTAACAATATTTGCAGTTGGTTTATATTCATTGTTAAGTAAATTAAACCAGAATTTTGTGCTTAAATATTTATTAATAATAGCTGGTCTTTTTATAAGCGGGGTTTATTTTTCAATATATGATAGTTTTGAAGTTACTAAGTATAGTTATCAAGCTGATAATGGTATTTTGAGTCTATTTAGTCAGAAACTTTGTGTCGTATATGTGTTCCTCCTTTTTGCATCTGTTTTATTTGTAAATGGACATAGGAATATTAGTATTGTAATATTTTCAATTATACCTTTTTTCTCCGTCAGCTTTCTTCCTTGTTTAATTGGTGGAATTATTTTGTATTCATTATTATTATTTATTCGTGATAGAAAGCTTGCAATCAATTATAAAATTGGCATTTTATCTGCTCTATATTCAAGTTTATTTATATTACTTTTTTATCAAATTTTTAAAACCAGTTATTCAAATGAAATTGTTAGAGATGACGTGTTTTTAAAATCATTAATTTCAGGAGAAATAAATATTACAGATTTAAAAATATTCATTGGTAACAATGTCCATCGGATAATAAGACCTTTGATTTTTTACGCGCCATTTATTGTTTTTATCTGGTTCTTTATTAAGGATCAAATTGAAATAACTCTTTTCTTTTTTTGTGTCATTTTATCGGGAGTAATTACATCCTCTCTCTTATATGGCGTTATGGATTCAGGTCAGTTTGCATCAAATTCATATATAATCTTAAACATATCTGTTTTTATAGGGCTTTCCATTTTATTGACCGAAACTATTTCCATAAGAAAGAAATATCTTTTTTCATTCCTTTTCCTTATTATAATTCTTTACAATATTAGTGTAACGATTAAAAATAAAACTATAGATAGTATAGCAGATAATAAAGATATTTTCGTGGAAATTGCTAATAAATTAGACAAAAATCCTGCAAATATTTTTGTATTCCTAAGTGAAAAGGATTATTCTTCTATTCCACTTGCATGGTGGCAACTTAAAAATGATTTATTGCCTCTTACACAGTATACAGATAATGATGTCGTATTTTCTATTGGGAATCCTGACTTGTTTTTTGACTTAAAAAATGATGTAAGCTATTCGGATTATTTATATTATAAGTATATATTTCCAGTTAATCAGGAAATTGTAGAAAAAGAAGGTTGTGTAGAATTTATAAACCGAAACAATATAAAATATATGTATTTAAAAATGGGGGTTGATCTGCCTGAAAAAGTTATTGTTGATACATGTTTTATTTCTGAAAAAATTAATGGTTCTTTTTATATATTAAAATGAATGCCAGGCGGTAACAATGTATAAAAATAATAGCCGAGATGGTAGTAGATTCAAAGGTTGTAGCCCGCTTTAATTTCATCGTATATTGAAAGATTTGAGTTCCGCAGTCGGCTACTATTCTTATACTAAACGTTACCAACAAGCCGAAGAAAAAACAACATAGCAGAAATTTTGCTGCATTACATGAACTATTAAAAAATGAAGAAAGGGGCTGTGAATAAAAGTTTTAGGAAAATTAACCTTTTGGTTTTTATTACGGTTTTTATGTCCTTGAAATTTTATGGTGCTCCAATAACAGGTAAATGTGAGCTAAATGGAGTTGTAAAAGATAGCATAAGCGGTGAGAGTCTTCCATTTGCTACTATCCGAGTGTTAACGACAAAAGATTCCAGCTTTGTTAAAGGGGTTATGACAGATTTAGAAGGCAATTATTTGATTAGAGATATTCAAACAGGCGAATACATTATAATTGCCTCTTACATGGGTTATCACGAAAAGAAAACAATTTTGAAGATTCAATCGAAAAAAGTAAACTTTGATTTTTCACTAATTCAAAAAAGCATTTCATTGTCAGAAATTTCAATAACAGCAGAAAAAAATCTCGTTGAAAAAAAAATAGATAAAACAACAGTAAATGTATCTAAAAATACAACCGTTTCCGGTGGTAATGCAATTGATGTAATGCAGACACTCCCTTCGGTAGACATTGATATTGACGGAAATATTAATTACAGGGGAAGCGATAAGGTGATAATTTTAATCAATGGAGAAAAATCTGAACTTGTAAAATCTCTTGACCAAATTCCGGCTGACCAAATAGAAAAAGTTGAATTGATTAACAATCCATCTGCTAAATATGAAGCCGAAGGCATGTCTGGTATTATTAATATCGTTTTAAAATCAGGAAAACCCGGAAAAAACAAAACAACTTTAATGATTTATGGAGGATATCCCGAAAATATTGGAGGAAATATCGGATATTCAGGAACGACAGAGAGAACTACTTTTTTTATTAATGCTGGGATTAATCACAAAACCAAATTTCAAACAAAAGAACATTTACGTGAAAACTATGAAAACCCAAACGCTTTAAATTATTATCAGTATGATAGGCAAGACGAAAGTATAAATGACGCTTTTCTGAATACAAATTTTGATTATAAGATTAGGAAAAATCAAAAAATCGGAATTTCTCTTATTGGTTCGAAAAAATTCAACAATGCTGTCAGAACAATAGATTATAAAACCTTGACCAAATCAGGACTGGAAACAAACGAATCGTTGAAAGAGATTGGTATTGACTTAGACAATTACACAATTGACGGAACCCTGAACTACAGATATAATTTTAAAAAGGGACGGTTTTTATCCTCAAAAATTCATTATTCTTTATTTGACCAGCTACAAGTAATGAATAATAAATTCTATCCTGATTTATCTTATGGAGATCCTGAATTACAAAACACATATTCAAAACAAATTAATAAGCAAACAGATTTTGCAGTGGATTATATACATCCATATAATGATTCATTGCTTTTTGAAGCAGGATATAATTTTAGTGCAAAAGATTTATTGAATGACTTTAATTCTGAAACTTATACCAATTCAGGTGAATGGATTAACGATACTGCATTAGCTAATAAATTCAATTACATTCAAATGATACATGCAATATATTTTAGTTTAACAGCCAAATTAAAATTTATTGAACTGCAAGCTGGATTAAGGAGTGAATTTACTTCGAATATTCAAAATAGCACTAACACAGATGAATACATTGATTTATTTCCTTCGGTTAATATTTCGCACAAATTAAATAGTCATTTTACTGTTTATGCAGGATACAACCGAAGGATAAACCGACCAACGATAAAAATGCTTAATCCAGTTTCTGATGAATACGCAGATTTGTTAAATATGCACAAAGGAAATCCAGACCTGAAACCCGAATATGTAAATTCGTTTGAAGTTGGAAACCATTTTGTTTTCAATAAATTCTCGGGCTTAGGTTCTGTCTATTATCGCGTTATTGACCAGGCTATTTCAAGGATAAAATCAGCATCAAATGACAGCGCATTGTATGTTTCATTTATGAACCTTGATAAAGCAAAATTAATTGGAGGTGAATTCTCATTAACTTATAAACCTTTTAAATGGTGGAACATAAACTCAAGTAGCAATATTTTTCATACAAATTTGTCGGGTGTGTATGGTAATAATCAGGTTGATAACAATAAAACGGGTTGGAATCTGAGTATATCAAATAACTTTAAGTTACCAAAAGATTTTGGCTTAGGATTATCAGGCTATTACAGGTCAAAATTACCTTCAGTAATGGGAATATATAAAGAACGATACTATATTGATTTAGCATTAAATAAAAAAATATTAAAAGGTAAAGCACAAGTAATTTTTAAAATTTCAGATGTTTTCAACACATACGAATTCGGGCTTGACCTTGATGCAATAGATGATAATAATTATAGATATAGCCAAATTAACAGAAGGAAAAATGAATCTCGGTATTTCATTCTTAGTTTTATATACAATATAAACGGTAAAAAGCAAGAGAAAAACCAAAAGGAAAAGTTCTTTTTAGATGATTTTGATAAGTAATATTGTAGCAAAATTGAAATCTATTAATAATGAAATGAAAAAAGGCCAGTTGGTAACAATGTATATAGTTTATGGCGGGTGAAGTGCTAAATATGAACGTATTAGCATTAAATTTAAATCGGTGTAAGTTGAAAGATTTGTGTTTCAAAAACCGCCACAAAACCATATACTTAACGTTACCAACAAGCCAAAGAAAGAAGCATTAGTGGTAATTTTGCCGTTAAAGAAAAAGATAAAATGAAAAGCCGACACTCAAATAGCACATTTGGTTTTTGCCGCCACGCAAAAATGACGACCCTAAAAAACCAAAAGAGCTATTTTTGCCAACGCTTAAGATTGCAGCAAGTAGAGAACTTAATAATTAATAGGAGATAAAATATGCCAATAGCAATAATGACAAATGCTCAAAGCTCTAAAAATGATGAGTTTTACACACAATATCACGACATTGAAAAAGAAGTTTCAGCATATCTAGAATATAATCCTGATGTATTTAGAAACAAAACTGTACTTCTACCTTGTGACGACCCAGAGTGGAGCAACTTTACAAAATATTTTGCTCAAAACTTTGAAAGGTTTGGCTTAAAAAAGATTATAAGTACAAGTTTTGCACCTGACAGTAAATTATACAAGGTCGATTATCAACCAACTCTTTTTGAAACAAAAAATCCCAAATTTGATAAAGATAAAACAACTCTAAATGGTAAAATTTACACATTAACACGAGATGTTTCAGGTGATGGAAAAATAGATATTAACGATTTAGAATGGGAATATTTAAAAGGTGATGGTGATTTTGATAGTGATGAAATTAGAGCATTAAGAGATGAATCTGATATTGTTATAACTAATCCGCCTTTTTCACTCTTTAGAAATTTTCTAGCTTGGATTATTGAAGCAAATAAACAAGTTTTAATTATCGGCAATCTTAACGCAATAGCTTACAAAGAACTTTTTCCACTGATTCAAGCAGATAAACTTTGGTTAGGTGCGACAAATTTCAATAAAGGAATGTATTTCCAAGTACCTGATGACTTTGTATATGCGGCATCGTATAAGTTTGAGCGTGAGCAGAATGGCGTAAAAGTTAGTAGAGTCCCTGGTGTATGTTGGTTTACAAATATTGACCACGGAAGAAGGCATCAACCATTACCACTAATGACAATGGAAGACAATATTAAGTTTAGTCGTCATAAAGATATTAAGGGAAACGAATATCAATATTATGAAAACTACAATGCTATAGAAGTTTCATTTGTAGATTCCATCCCAAGTAACTATGATGGGATTATGGGAGTTCCTATCACTTTTATTGATAAATATTCACCAGAACAATTTGAAATCATTTGGCAAGCAAGTGGTAATACGAGAGCATCTGCACCTAAAGAAATATTGGAACGTCTAAATTATCAACCCATTAGGTCAGATAAAGGTGGCGGTGCTGTTGTAAATGGGAAAATGAAATTTGGTAGAATATTAATTAAACATAAGAAATAGAAAGATGGAAACAACACTAAGAATAGATATAACGGTCAAAGATATTTGTGATGGCTTTGTATATAACCAACTTGAGGGAAAAGGTTTATTTGGTTTATCTGGAAAGCTAACCATTCAGCCAGAATATCAACGAAATTACATTTATGCAGACGGAAAAAGAGATGTTGCGGTAATTGAATCTATTTTAAAAGGTTATCCATTAGGTTTAATTTATTTCAATAAAATTAATTCTAATAGTCTTGAAGTACTAGACGGACAACAACGTATAACCAGCTTTGGGAGATTTGTAACCAATAAACTAGCTATAAAAGATGAAAGCGGAATGGAGCAATATTTTGACAGTATTTCTGCTGATAAACAAGCAAAGATTTTAGAAGCAAAATTACTAATTTATGAATGTGAAGGAACAGAAAGCGAAATAAAAGAGTGGTTTAGAACTATTAATATTGCAGGTGTTCCACTCACTAATCAAGAATTACTTAATGCAGTGTATTCTGGCCCTTTTGTCACATTAGGTAAAGAAGAATTTAGCAATAGTCAAAATGCAAATATTCAAAAATGGAGTGCTTATATATCGGGTAATGCAAACCGACAAGATTATTTAGAACGTGCACTTGACTGGGTTAGTAAAGGGAACATCGGCGACTATATGAGCCGAAAACGTTTCGAGACAAATATTACAGAATTAAAAAATTATTTCACTAGTGTCATAGATTGGGTTTCTGCTGTTTTTACAGACGTTGAAAGTGAAATGAAAGGTATAGAATGGGGACGCCTATATGAATTGTATCATAAACAACCATATAATTCAAAAACGGTATCGGATGAAGTGAAAAAACTCTATGCAGACCCTTATGTGAAAAACCGTAAAGGAATATTTGAATACATATTAGGAGGTTCAACAGACACTAAGTTACTTGAAGTTCGAGTATTTGACGAAGCTACAAAAAAATCTACTTGTGCAATACAAACAGACGAAGCTGTGAAAAAAGGTATATCTAACTGTCCCCTTTGTGCAATTGGCAATAATTCAAATAAAACTCGAATTTACAAGTTAACAGAAATGGATGCAGACCACGTTACTGCTTGGAGTAAAGGAGGTAAAACAGATACTGAAAATTGTGAAATGTTATGCAAAACTCATAATCGAGCTAAAGGGAATAAATAGTGAGAAAATTAAAAAGCTACAACTTGAACGCCAACGCTTCACAGCCACACACATTGTCAAGTCGCTCAAAAAGCCAAACGCACGACCAAAACTTGTCAAAGAGTGTAGCTGTCCGAACGCACGAGGTACTGCAAAATTGATAGCTAATTGATTGAAAATGAATAAAGGCCAGTTGGTAACAATGTGTATAAATAATAGCCGAGATAGTAGTATATTCAAGGGTTGTAGCTCGCTTCAGCTTTCGTGTATCTTGACAGGAAAGTGCAACGCAGTCGGCTACTATTCATACACTAAACGTTACCGCCAAGTGTAGGAAGACAGAACCGACAACGACAAATTGAAAAGTAAACCATTGTGAAAGGACAGAAAAACGAAATATTGACAAGACAGGAAAGCCGACACTCAAGCCAACCCTATGTTTTTTATTTTTTGCCCACCGCATATTTTTTTTAAACAATTGCCGACCCACAAATGGCACATTTGCTTTTGCCCCGACACACGAAGCCAACCATTCGGCAAAATCAAAAGAGCCATTTTTCCAGCCATCAACGATGAATTAATATTTTTTTCGACAAAATACTTGACAAATTCAATTTAAATGATTTATCTTTGTGAGCGAATATTCACACACTTGTTAATATGAATACTGAATTCACAGAAAGACAGAAAGAAATAATAAACGCTTCGCTTGAAATAATAGCAGAAAGCGGGATACAAAGTTTGACAATCAAGAATCTTTCTAAGAAAATTGGACTTGTAGAATCTGCAATTTACAGACACTATGAAAGTAAAACTCAAATTCTAATTGCAATACTCGATTCTATCAGTGAACAATCAAAATCAAATGAAATTAAAGAAACTGATAGTGTATTTGGAATACTTGAAAAAAGGCTTGGACATCATTTCAGAACTTTCAATGAAAAACCCGTCTTAGTTTCTGTTGTATTTGCCGAAGATTTATTTCAGAATGAACCCACATTGGTTAAGAAAACCCGTTTAAAGGTTGAAAAAAGCATTTCGGATTTGTCGGCTCTAATACAAAAGGGACAGCAAAGTGGTGAAATAAGAAGTGATTTAAATCCTGAAACTGTTTCTGTAATGATTAATGGCAGTATAAGAATGTTGGTGAAACAATGGAAAATGGCTGAATATTCATTTGATTTAATTCAAAGAAGTAAGGACTTGATTAATTCGTTTAAAGTAATATTAAAAAAGTGAAACTATGACCATTAAAAGCATATCTATATTAAGTATGTTGTTACTCTCATTCTTTAGTTTTTCACAACTGGCAATTGAAGGAAAATGGAAAAGTGAAGAAAACGGAAATGTTATAGAAATATACAGCCAAAACAATATGTTCTTTGAAAAAATAATCAATGTTTCTCTTGCAAATTCAAACGACAAAATCGGACACTTGCTTTTAAACAGTTTGGTTTATAATAACTCAACAAGAAAATATGAAGGCAAGGTGAAATCAACTTTCGGAAACACTGCTCAATGTGAAATTGAATTGATAAATGAAAACAAATTTCAATTGTCAGTTACTAAGCTTTTTATTCATAATAACTCAAATTTTTATCAGAATAAAATAGTATGAAACAATTAATAATTATATCGTTAACATGGCTTTTGCTTTTTCAAACAGCAGGAGCACAAACTGAATTAAGATTTAGTAGCCTTGATTCGCTGTTAAATTATGCTGAACAAAACAGTATAACTATAAAAACAACAGAACAACAGGTTTTATTGGCAAAATGGCAAAAGGTTTCGGCTCAGGCAGGACTGGTAAATTTCAGGATGCCAACCAATTTTAACCTGATCAATAATATTGAACTTCCTGTTTCCTTTTTGCCGGGCGAAGCATTTGGTGGTGCACCCGGAACATTTAAAGAAGTAACAATGGGGCAACAATACATCGGAAACCTGAACATTGCACCGCAAATCGACATTATTAACCCTGTCGCATGGGCAAAACTACAAAATGCCAGCAAAAATTCAGAACTGATAACGGTCAACAACTTACTTGTAAAGAAATTGCTCTTTGAATCCATTTCAGCCGCTTATCATAACATTGTTTCACTACAGGAGCAAATTGAACTTACAAAGAAAAGCTTGCTTATTGCTGATACCCTGCTTATAAATATGGAAAATAAGTATTCCGAAGGCATTGTGAGGCAACAAGATTTGAACGATGCAAAAATCAATAAACTGACACTTGTCGACAAACTAAAACAGTTGGAGGCATCATTACAACAACAGTATCTCAGTCTTAAAATCTTGTGCGATATCCCCGAGAATATCACAATTCTAATTGATGAGCCAGTTGATTATAATCAAAACATAGCTGTTGGTTTAGAGGTTGATAATCAGCTTGTGTATAAATCGTCTTTATTAAAATATGATATCGCTAAAGCCGATTTAAAAACCAATCATTTGATGCAGCTTCCCACCCTATCGTTTGTATATTACGATGTATGGCAACAAAACAGTAACAATATGTTTTTTGACAAAGATGCTCAATGGTTAAATTCTCAATACATTGGATTAAAATTGAGCTTGTCTTTTCCTGATGTCAACAGATTTACTCAAACAAAAATATCGAAAGTAAATAGCACTATAGCATTGCAAAATTCCGAACACACTAAATTACAGAATGATAACAACAACCGTCAGCTTGTTTTGGATTACGAAAAGGCATTTTCACAGTTTACAACAGCAAAACAGATTTATGAACTCAAAGAGCAAAACTATCATCTGGCAATGAATCAGTTTAATATGGATATTCTTTCGTCAGATAGATTATTAATTACCTTTAATGATATGATTACATGTCGTTTAAGCCACAGCAGTGCTTTGGCAAATTTACTTTACCTAAAATCGAAAATTGACATTAATAATACTGTAAAATGAGAATAATAAAATTTATAATCCCAATAGTTGCAGGGTTGGTTCTGCTTAATTCGTGCGGTAAAAATGGCGAAACCACAAAACCGGTGAGAAAAAATATTACCGAAACAGTATTTGCATCGGGAGTGTTAGTTCCAGAGAATTTGTATAATCTTACCGCGCAAAGCGATGGCTATTTGATAAGCCTGAATTTTGAAGAAGGGGACATTGTGAAAACGAACGATTTATTGGCGGTAATCGAGAATAAAACTTATGATATTAATTCGCAAAGTGCCGATATGCTGTTGAATATTGCAAAAACCAATACTTTGCCTGACGCTCCTGCTTTAAAACAAATTGAAACCAATATGCAGGCGGCAGAACTCAAGTTGAATCAAGACAAGCAACAAGCAGAGCGTTATAAAAAACTGTATGAGAGCAATAGCGTATCAAAACTTGAGTTCGAAAACATGCTTATGGCTTATGAAAATTCAAAAGCCAATTATTTATCATTGGAAGAAAACTACAATCAGCAAAAACAATTGGCCGAACAGCAACTGATTGCACAAAAAGCGCAAAGCGAAGTGAATAAAGTATTACAAAGCAATAATGAGTTGCGTGCTGTGGTTGGCGGAAAAGTTTATACAAGGAACAAAGAATTGGGCGACTATGTAAGAAGAGGTGAGATTATCGCAACCATCGGAAATCCCAAAGATATCTACGCTAAATTGAGCATTGACGAATCGAGCATGTCAAAAATAAACCTAAAACAGAAAGTGCTAATTGAATTAAATACACATAAAGGAGATGTTTCACATGCAAGGATAACAGAAATATATCCATCTTTTGACAAACAAACCCAATCGTTTTATTGCAAAGTGGTTTTTACCGATTCATTACCTTTCCTAATTTCAGGCACTCAATTACAGGCAAATATCCTAACGGAAGAAAAAGAGAATGTTTTGGTAATACCGAGAAGCTACCTTGATTATGGAAATTTGGTAAATGTGAAAGGCGAAGGCAAAGTGAAAATTGAAACAGGAATAATATCAACTGATTGGGTTGAAGTTAAAGGGGGGATAGATGAAAATACAATATTGATTTTAGACAAAAGATAGCTATGAAAATATTTCCAAAAATTAAGCTCAACGTTGATTTAGAGATAGCCTTCACGCATATCTTAACTAAGAAAAAACAAACCCTAATTGTTTCGTTTGCAGCAGCCATTGGTATTGCGGCTTTTATCTTCCTAAATTCGCTGGTGCTTGGTTTTAACCGCGACTCAGACGAAGCTCTATTTAAATCAACGCCTCATATCCGTATTTATGTTGATGACAAAATTAGTGAACCATTGCTAAACGATACGGCAAATAACAACATTGCTGTTATATCGAATCCTAAAATTGTGAATGAGAACAAAAAATTGCTGAATCCCAACAAGATATTAAGCGAAATAAAGCAAATTGAAGATGTTACCACTGCTACAACGTGGTTAAACATCAATGTTTTTTACAACAATGGCAGTGCGCAGGTAAACGGAAGCAGTTCGGGGGTAAATATCAATGAAGCCAATGAAATGTTTGACATTCAATCGTCAATGGTCGAAGGCAATTTGCGAAATTTAATCAGCACTCCCAATGGTATTATTTTAGGTGTTGGAATAGCTGAGAATCTCAGTATTAAGATAAACGATAATATCAGTGTGGTTACCCCCATCGGAATTGTAAAAGTTATGAAGGTTGTGGGTTTGTTCAAAACAAGCAATTCGGTAGTGGATAAATCGAAATCATATATGAACTTGTCGATGGCACAGCAACTAATGGCTGAAGGACCTGACTATATTACAGACATTTATGTAAATGTAAAAGATCCTGACAAGGCAGCTTCGTATCTGCCAATGATTATTGAGCGTACAGGGTACAATGCCGAGGATTGGAAAGCTGCCAACGAATCGGCAGAAGCAAGCAAGAAAACACGTGGAATTATGATGGGTTCCATTTCTATAATTATTTTGATTGTCGCTGCTTTCACCATTTACAACATCGTAAACATGACAGTGAAACAAAAGCTACATGATATTGCGATATTAAAGGCACAAGGCTTTGCAGGTAAAAGCGTTGTAAAAATATTTATAAGTGAAGCAATGATAATTGGAATACTTGCTACAATTATGGGCTTGTTTATTGGTGTTGCATTAGTAAAAGCCCTGAGTAAAGTATATATCGGGGGCGACCGAGGATATTTCCCCATCGAATTTGAACCTAAAATTATGATAATGGGGATTTTAATCAGTTTGTTGGTAACATTTATTGCGGGGTTTATTCCTGCAAGAGGTGCAGCAAAAATTGACCCTGTTGCAATATTTAGAAATTTATAGTTATGCAAACAATACTTAGAACCGAGAATATATCAAAATATTTTTACACACCGCAAAAATTTAAGGTGTTAGACGATATTTCGTTCGAAATCAGAAAGTCTGAATTTGTTTCAATTATTGGCAAGTCAGGCAGTGGCAAATCAACATTGTTGTACGTTCTATCTACAATGGATACCGATTATTTGGGCAATATATTTATTGAGAATGAATTGATTACAGGTTCAAAGCTTGATAAATTAGCACAAATTAGAAATGCCAACATCGGGTTTGTGTTTCAGTTTCATTATTTGCTACCTGAATTTACCTGCCTTAAAAATGTGATGATTCCGGCAATGAAATTAAACCGTTATTCTAAAGAGGAAATTGAAGAAATAGCATATCAAAAACTTAAACTATTAGGGATAGAAGAACAAGCTTTAAAACCTGCATCAAAGCTTTCGGGTGGTCAGCAACAAAGGGTTGCCATAGCACGGGCATTAATAAATAACCCGAAAATAATTATGTGCGATGAGCCAACCGGAAATCTCGACTCTAAGAATTCAGATATAGTTCTGGATATTTTCAAACAAATTTCAAAAGACCTGAATCAAACCATCGTAGCAGTAACTCACGATATCGACTTTGCAAACTCATCGGATAGGATTATTGAAATGCAGGATGGTAGAATTTTATAAAAAAGTTACTTTTGTAATCAATATATAGCAATCGCATTTGCAAGCACATTAGCAAAGCCCCACGAGCCAACGCTATTACCAAAGCTTTGTCAAAGAGCTTGCAAAGCCAACGCACAGAGAGAAATTGTTAAAAAAAATGCCGACACATAAAAAACGCTGACACACGAGCCGACAGAAAAGACAGGAATAAAATGACAACGACAAGAAAACTAAATAATGTCAATGGTTTACAAGACTGGAAGACAGAACACCAGGCGGTAACAACACCTATATGTAATGTGGAAATTCGTCTGTAAACGTTCGTGCAGAACGCTTCCGAACACTGCCAAATTTTTACATTTGGCTTTATCTAGAAAAATTAAAAACAAAATCTAAAAATTTGGCTTCGTGGGAACTTTGATAAGGTAATTTCTATTCCTATTCCACACTCCACATAGCCGCAACCGTTACCAAGCATAAAGAAATGAAGAAACTATCATATATACTATTCATAACAATCTTCACATTGTTTGGTTGTCACAGTGCAACAAATCTAGGTAGTGAAAAGGTATTGTTATTGAAAAATGATATACTTAAAGGGGATACTAACTCATATGAAAAATTGAGTTCCTATTATTTTGACAATAGCTTAGACTCATTACTTCCATATTCAAAAATTATGGCTGATAAATTTGATTATACACGTGCATATTATGATGTGTTTGAAATTATTTATGTTTATTCAGGAGAAGGAGAGTGTGTAGATTACAATCTAAGTTGTCTTGATTATGAATCAAAAAAAGATGCACTAAATTATTTCAAAAAAGCTATTAAAAAGGGAGATGAATCAGCCTCTGGAGTACTTTTGAATTTCTATGATAAGGACAAAAGTTATCCTATTAAAGAACTTTATGAAAACATAGAACTAATTAAAATTGCTAAATCAAATTTAGGATTATAGAACCCACAGTTGGAACTGTGGTGTGATTACATACTGATTATATGTTATGTTTAAAAAAGATAAATAATACCACTTGGTAACAATTAATAAAAAGCATTAAAACGCGTTCTATTTGGGGCGTTAGCAACTATATAAAATGAAAAAAGTTATAATAATTTCGATTATATTATTCCAACAAACATTGTTTGGGCAAAACAAATTTATTTGCATTACTGTTGTTCCAGACAATTTCATTTTCAATCAAATTAATAAAGAAAACCCACATTATTTTGATTTTTCAAGGGACTCATTGAAATTCTTAAACTGTCTAAAATTACACGCTGAAGTTATTGACATTGAGGCAAAGGAAAAATTTGAAAAAATGAATAAAAAATGGGCAAAGAAACCTTTTTTTTTCTCACCATCGTGTATTTTAATTCCTGGCGAAGACTTAAATAAAATTAACTCATTTTCTATTCTTCAAATTGAATTATATTTCGCATGTGGCTTTACTCAATATTATTATAATGATGGGAATTGTCTAAGTCCTAAAATGAAAAATTTAATCGATATTACGAATTGTTTTCCAAATAAAGTAATGTTTGAAAATATAAAAGTATTAGATTCAGAAAATGATACTGTAAAAACAATACGTATGACCTTAATTCTTAAATAATACAGTAGCTAACAAGAAATTATCCAACCCTAATAAATAACCACAAATAAATCCAACTAAAAGCCATATATAAAAGGTTTTGCAAAAACATTCGCTGTTTTGTTTTATTATTTTTTGTGTTAATATATGCATTATTTGTTACTCATTTGTTATCTTTGTGGTTCAATTATATTGAATAACTGCTTGGATTATGGGTGTGAAACTTCGAGAAAAAATAATGAAAGATGGATCGTCTTCTTTGTACCTTGATATTTATCATGAAGGTAAAAGAAAGTATGATTTTTTGAATATACACCTATCGAATAAAAGAAAATTTAGCCATGAAGACAAAGAAAAAAGAGAACTTGCTGAGAGGCTAAGAGTGAAAAAAACTAATGAGTTGTTAAATCAGGAAACAATAACATTTGACAAGAAAAACACACAAGAAGATTTCTATACTTATTTTGAAAAATTCATCAAAGAAAAGAATAAAACCCCTGCATACTGGGATGCCTTATTATTGCAAATAAAATCATTTTCAAAAAACAAAGAAAATTTATCGTTTGTAAAAATAACAGATGATTGGTTGCTGGAGTTTCAAAAGTATTTACTTTCAAAAGTTTCCAATAATTCAGCATTGTTATATATGAATTGCCTTAATGATTCATTAAAAACAGCATTGAGGAAAAAGATAATTTCCCAAAACCCTTATAATTCAATTCCAAAATCAAAAAGAATAAAGAGAAAAAATGTTGAAAAAACTTATTTAACTATAAAGGAATTGGAATCACTGTCCAAGCTTCAAACAGATTCTATTTCAAAACAATTCAGACAAGTTTTTCTTTTCTGTTGTTTTACAGGATTAAGATGGAGTGATGTAAATAGAATTAAGTGGAATAATATTATTGGGATTAACAAAAATGGCAAAAAAGAAAAAGTAATATCATTTAAGCAAAAGAAAACAAAGCAAGTTGAATATATGCCATTGTCAAAACAAGCAATTAATATTCTTGATAATGTAAAGTTGGTAAGTAAGAATAATGAATTTATTTTCAATGAAATTGCAGATATGATAGATGAAAGATCAGATAATGCAGTTTTAAGAAAAATTAATAGAGAACTTAAAGTCTGGGCAGAAGAAGCAGGAATAAAAAAGAATCTGCATTTTCATGTATCAAGACACACTTTTGCAACAATGTCATTAACATATGGAGTTGACCTATATACTGTTTCAAAATTATTGGGACATAAGGATATTACAACAACAACAGTATATGCAAAGGTAGTGAACGAACAAAAAGAAAAAGCAGTTGCAAAACTGCCAAAGCTTAATTTTAATAAAACAACAAACTAACTATATAAAAATGGGAGTCAAATTACGAGAAAAAAAGCTTAAAGATGGAAGCATATCATTATACCTCGATATAGCTCATAAAAGAGAAAGGAAATATGAATTTTTGCATATACGTATTTCAAATAAACGAAAAGACATAAAAGACAATCAGGAAAAAAGGAAGTTAGCAGAAAGAATAAGAAGCCAAAGAGAATATGAATTGATTATTAAAGAAAGTGGTTTATCAGACCACAAAAAGCGTTTGGCAGATTTTATTGTATTTTTTGATAATGTAATTCATAATGAAAAGAAATCCCATAGAATGTGGGTAAGTTCATTAAAACATGTACAAAGATATATTGGAGATAATACAAGACTACCATTTATTGAAATTACCGAACAATGGATTTTAGACTATCAAAAACATCTGTTAAGTCTTGTAAGTATAAATTCTGCTTTTAATTATTTAAATACTTTCAATATTGCATTGAATATTGCCGTAACACAGAAAATTATTAGAGAAAACCCATTTAAAAGCATACCCAAACATCAAAAATTAAAAAGACAAGAAGTAGAAAGAACATTTTTAACTATTGAAGAGCTTAATAAAATGGCATCTGTTGAAACAAAAGTACATATACAAACTAAACAAGCCTTTTTCTTTGCATGTTTTACAGGATTGCGATGGAGTGATGCAAACCCAATAACTTGGGATGATATTGATAATACTGGAGAAGGAAAAAAAGAAAGCTATGTTTTACGATTTAAGCAACAAAAAACAAGCTCTTATGAATATCTCCCATTATCAGAACAAGCAACGGACATTATCAATGAGAGAAAAGCAGATTTTGAAAAGTTCAAGAAAAAGGAAAATATGACTTTCAGGGATAGGCAGGAACTTGATCTAGGTAAAACTTATATTTTTCCTTATGTAGTAGAATACAACCCTGCATCAAGAGCCAGACAGAAAAAGATAAATGAACAATTAAAAAAATGGGCTACAGATGCAAAAATAAAAAAGGACATTCATTTTCATGTAGGCAGACATACCTTTGCAACACTCGCTTTAACCTATGGAACAGATCTATATACAGTTTCAAAATTATTGGGTCATAAAAGCATTAATACTACTACCATTTATGCCAAAGTGATTGATAAACTTAAAACTGAAGCTGTGGCAAAATTGCCGACTATTTCAAAATAGGATTTAGGCTAATGTAATCTCAATAAATTCTTTAGTATATGGCTTCCTAATAGCTTTAACAGTTACCTTATCGTCAGGGTAAGACTTTTCAAAAACAATACTTACATTATTTATAAGTGGAACAACATTTGTAATTGAATTAAGGTCTTTTATCCCAAAAACAGCCGAAAGAATTTTCTTATAGGTAGTAACATTCATTATCAGTTGCGACCTCTCACCGTCAATCATCTCCAAAAGGCAAAAGAAATCACTATACTTTATTTGATTCATAAATTAAAAATTTAGAAAGCAAAAATAGTATTTGGAATTGAAACAAATCAATGAATTTATTGAAAACTAAAAGTTGTCAACATTTAGATATTGTTCTATTTATTTAGATTTAATGAATTTTGCATCATTTTGTTAAATTTTGTTTTTAGATATTATTATATTTATTTAGACTTTTCTACTTCCTGAAAGCTGGCATTCAGACTATTGTTAATAAGTTTTTAAAGATTAATTAACTGTTGATATTTTCTTTGTAGCTGAAAAATCAAAAAAAGTTTAAAAATATTCTTTATCAAAAAAAAACAAATTTTAAATTGAATATTTGAAAAAGAAAATATCTTTGTAAAACATAAAAAGTTTTTCAATGACATAAAAAAGAAAAGAAAAATTTAAAATATAAAGCGTAGCTTTTATTCTTGCTTTAGAAAACCGCTAAAATTTAACACGCTAAGAATAACAAGTTAAACGCTCACGATTGTGTGGGTTGTTTCTTGTTTGGTGTGTGGGTGCTTAGCGGTACCTCTAAAGCAGATAAGTTATAGCCCACACTTTTTTTGTATACAATATGAAAAAACCAAAGCAAATAAAAAAAGATAAAACAATACTCTTAATTGATAGCAATAAAATACATAGCCTGTTAATAGATAGAATATTTAAACGTAGCCCTTACAAGATAATATTTGCAGGCAATAAAAAAGAAATTTGTAATTATTTAATCTCAGACATACATTTCGATTTAGTGCTTATAGAACTTTATTTATGCGGAACAGATGGTTTTGCTTTAATAAAACTTATGAAGAAAATTAAAAAAGATATTCCAATAATAGCATTAACAGTTTGTGCTACTACAGAAGAAAGGGACAAATGTTTCAGTTATGGTTGTGATGCTTTTATAACCAAACCTTTTAGAGTTAAAAATCTTTTGCAAATTATAGAACAGACTTTAAATCTAAAATAAATGACTAGAAGTTAAATTTAACTTTAACAGAAGTCAAGAAGTCAATAAAACAAAGGGTTTGAGAACTTTGTTAATAAAAACTTTGAAATTTATAAAACTTTTTTCCAAGCAAAAACGTAGAAATTTTAACTACATTTAAATAAATTCTTTAATATAAAACTAATACTATGAAAAAACTACTATTATTGATTACAGCTATAGCATTTATTCAATGTTTTAGTTATTCACAAACAAATGTCAAGATTCTGGACATTTCTGTCTCACCTGTATTAAAAATTGATACAATTACAGGACAACCAATTAATTCAAATGAAATACTCAATGTGGTTTTTAAGGTCAAAAATATTGATCAGGCAGATAAGGTGAATATTTTATTTGGAACAGCTCAGGATGTAGGAGACGTTCTAAATGTTCAGGCTGATGTTATTGAGAATTCAGGAACATATTACATTTCATACAACGGGTTTCAAAATGCAGTAAATAGCTATGTTGCTCAAACAGAAATCCAACTTACTCCCCAACAAGCAACAGACTATGCTTTTATAACTCTATACATAGAGGATACTTCCAGTCAGGAAACAACAAGGTTATATTTTATTAAATAATTAGAGAGAGGACTATGAAAAATATTATTATAATATTAATTGTATTATTCGGAGTAATAAGCAATTTATCAGCACAAACTGTAATAACAGTAACTAAAACAACAGATGTCGATCCTTTTGAGCATCCTTATAATTTTGATGATGCTTTATGTGATCCCGATATGTATGGGACTCTTCAATGGGCAATAAGAAAAGCTAATGACACTGGAGGAGACTGTGTTATTGTTTTCAACATTGTAGGTACAGGACAACAGGAGATATTATTAGATTATGAGTTTCCGATGATAAGGAATAATGTAATCATTGATGCAACAACACAATTTGGTTATAGCTTTGGAGCACCTTCCGTAAAGTTAAATGGACAAGAAAATATTGGAACTTGCTTTCAAACTTATAATTGTGAGGTAAAAGTATATGGTTTTGAAATAAGTGGATTTTTATTTCACGGAATTATTTTTAATACTGGGAACAACTCGGAGGCTTCAAATAATGTAATTAACTCTATTGAAAATGGGACTAATACTACAGCAGCTATTGGGTTAAGGACTATATTATGTGATAATGTTGATATGTATGGAAATATAATTGGTACTGATGCAAATCTGGTTTCTGGAATCGGGATTGAGAACTATGGTGTTTTTCTGCAAAATTCATATAATTGTATAATTGGATTTACAGCTACAAATCAGTTTAATGTTATCACAAATTGTGGTATGAGGGGTATTCTCTTATCTAACTCTAACAATAATAAATTTTCAGGGAATTTAATTTATAATAATCCTATTGCAATATATTTGGGAACAAGTAACCAAAATAAACAACCACCTGTAATAAATAGTTATTCAGGAGGAGTTTTATCAGGAACATCTCAGGCAAATGATATTATTGAAATTTTTGGAAGTACTGGTACTGAAAATGCAAACGAATATTTGGCGACAGTAACTACAGATGCAAGTGGGAACTGGACTGTAATTGTAAGTACAACTTACAATTATTTTATTGCTACTGCTACAGATTTGATGAATAATACATCGCAACTGAGTATGGAATATTCTACTCCTGCATTGCCTGGACAAAATTGTGAAACTGCAATACAAGAAATTACAAAAAGCGAATATATTCCGACAAATTATTTCGTTTCTGATAGTGAATTTTGGTTGAAATTTGATGCTGACACTACAGTTTATACTATAATTATAAATGATATAGATTATAATATTGATATTTTAGAAATATTTCAAGGTTCATGCGCCAATCTAGATATATTAATTGCTAAATATGACTCTCTTACTTTTATTCTAGATAATACCACTATTGGAAATACTTATTATCTGAAATTTAGTTTGATTGCAAATTCAAATATTGATATATGTATTTTAAAAGGAGAATTAAGAGCAACTGACCCACCAGAGCCAATTTTTAATTGTGCTAGTTATTGTTTGTCCTCAACTAATTTAATATTAGACCCAAGTTTTGAAAATGAAGCTCTTCCTCCAACATTAAATTTCTTTAATACAACATTTAATTATGACAATATTGCTAATATGGGGCATATTGGAATAATGGCAAATGCACCAGGTGGGTGTTGGAGTTGTGCACCATATGATGGATCAAGGTTTTTATGGTGTGATCAAAATAATAATGGTGGTATAAATAATTTTATTTGGGAACATGATAATACTCCAGTTAACCTTGGAACAACATATTGCTTTTCTTTTTGGGTGAATAATTTAAATCTCCCTTTGTGTTCGTTGGGTTATGATATTGCTGATGTTAGGGTAAATATTAATGGGACAGATTTAGTTTTTGATTATTCATTAGGTGTAGGTGGAATTAATGTTTTTCTTCCTTATGTAGAAATTCCTAGATCTCCTAATAATTGGATACAAATTTGTGGCATATGGCAAGCAGATGATAACATTGCCGATATTAAGATTTATCATAGCGATAATCAATTTATGAGTCAAGGAAATGATATTGCTTTTGATCTTATCGAATTCAAAGAAGTATTAACATCTCCAACTGCCAATGCAGGTATCGACCAAACAATATGTGTAGGTGGTAGTGCAACTCTAACAGCTACTGGAGGTGGAACTTATGAATGGGATACAGGAGGTAATACTGCTTCAATTACTGTTTATCCAATTATAACTACTACTTACACAGTAATTGTGACAGATAATCAGGGTTGTACAGCTTCAGATGATGTCATTGTGACAGTGGATATTCCCATTGCAAGTATATCTGCTAATCCAAATCCTGGATGTGTAGGGCAGCTTTTTACTGTAAGTACTCCATTTGATAATTCATATCAATATATTTGGAATACTGGAGATAATACTTCATCATTTACAGTCACTATTTATACACCTCAGTCTGTTACTTATGAAGTAACCGTAACAAATACTCTTACTACATGTACTAATACTGATGTGTTTGTCTTTGATGTTTTTGATTTACCAATATTGCCTCAAGTCGTTATTACCCATCCTACCTGTGAGGATGATAATGGCTCAATTTTAATTGATAATCCAAATCCCAATTTCACATATTATTGGAGTAATTTCACTTCAGGAAATGCGATAAATAATATTGGTGAAGGAACTTATTCTGTAACTATCACAGATGTTATTACAGGTTGTACAAATAATGATGAATATGAACTAATAAATCAAACTTTCATCCCGATTTTAGATTGTATATCAACATCCCCTACATGTTTTGGAGGAAATGATGGTTCAGTAACTGTTAATGTTAATACCGTACCTCCAAGTCCACCATTTACTTTTAGTTGGAATACTGGTGCAAGTACACAAACAGTAGATAATCTTGCAGCAGGTACTTATACTGTTGATGTAACAAACGATGATGGATGTATTAGTACTTGTAGCGCAACTATAACAAATATTTATTCAATGGATTATACTATAAATGTGACGGATGAGTCTTGTGATAATTGTTGTAATGGGATAGTAGAGGTTATTGACAATTTTGGAAATATTGTTACTTATACTCTTGATAACCCCTATATATTGCAGCCTCCAGGTTACATTACCAACTCAACTGGGTTTTTTGACCAATTATGTAATGGAGTGTACAATTTGATATTGACTGATGATAATGGTTGTACTGCATTAGAGGAAGTTACAGTTCCTACCAATAACTTAATACCAGAAATAATAATAGAGGTTGTAGATGATTGCTATTATGTTGATGAACCTGTGCTTTTCACAGCAACTGTTATTGATCCACCAACAAGCGGAGGAGATATAATATGGGACTTTGGAGACCTTAATAATCCTGCCCCTGGTCTTGGTGCATCTGTCACCCATACATATATTGATTATGGGTATTATTGCATTACAGCAACGTATACTTCATGTTGTGGTACTGCTATTTCAAATTCTATTACTATTTTTGTTAATCCTAATATATGTGCTTGTGATGCTCAGTTTGGAGGTATGCAGACATATGATTTTACAGGGATTAATAATATAACTACTAATACTACTTGGGATGCAGGTTTCCCGAATGGTATAAATGTTGAAGGAGAAATACATGTATTACAAGGTCAAACGTTAACTATTCAAGGCCCGTTTCCAGGTGGAATACCATTTAGAGTTAGATTTGCACCAAATGCCAAAATCATTGTAGAACAGGGCGGTCACTTAATTATACGGTCATCAGTTTTAACCAGTATTGAAAATGATTGTGCACAATATATGTGGCAAGGTATAGAAGTCTGGGGAAATGAATCAGAGTTTTCAACTCATCCTGATCAGGGAGATGTAATTATGAATAACACAATGATTGAACATGCTCATATTGGAGTTTTATTAGGTGCAAGAGATATGGATGCTATTTGCAACTATGACCCTAATCCTACAATACCTCAAAATAATTGGTTTAATACAACATTGAGTGGGGGTGTAATTCAAATGCCAGTCCCTGCCAATGCTTTTGAAAATATATTTAGAAATAATGGTATTGATATAAGATTTTTGCTTAAACATGTCAACTTTATGGAAGCTGGTGAAAATGAAATTCACTTCACAAAATTCTTATGTTCAAATGAAGCACCTCCTTATTCGTTTATACCACTCACGGATGATCATTATAATTCGAATTTACCTAATTTTTATCCAAACAATCAAAATCCCTGGGCAGGTGTTGCAAATAATTATCAGGCTTCTTATGCAGGTGTTATGATAGAAAACCAGACAGGCTTTGATATTGAAGATTGTGAATTTAGATTTCATGAGTTTGGAATAAGATCCATTCAAGCTCAGTATGATGTTTTTGATAATATTTTTGAACGTGTAAGATTTGGTATATGGAAACTTAATCCTGGGCAAAATGCAAATTTCTCTCAAAGCATCCAAAGGAATTATTTTAATCTTATTGCAGGAGTAACCAATCCAAATTTCTTGGGAAATGGGATATTCTCCATCGGAGGATTTAATGATAGAATTAATCATAACGAATTTGAGAATCTTGGTGGTAATATTAATGGATGTCAAAATGCCATTTTCTCGTTATTTAGTTCTAATTATACAATGTTAGAAAATGAAATTGATTTATATGTTACTGGTATTGTTGCTACATGGAGTGGTACAGGAATAATTGGTGCAGGACCTCCAGATTGGGATGGAAATCAAATATCAAGATGCAGGTTAGGTATTGAGACTAATTCATTTAATCCATCTTTATTATTAAAATGTAATGATCATTATCCTGATGCAGGAGATTATATTAATAACTGGGAGAATTATCATTCATCTTTCATGTGGAATATATTAAGTCTTGGTAATCAGGGCGCAATGACAATGCCAAATGGACCTGCAGGGAATACGTTTAATGATATTGCAATTAGAGATATTGAGTCAGATTGGCCTTATAATTATGCACGTAATAATGGCCTTATATTTACTCCTGTTCCCAATGCACAAATTAATGTGTCACCGGGAGCTGGTCCTTATCCTATTCTTGACGTTGATGCTTGCAGTCCACCATTTCCTATTATAGCTCCTTTACCTGCTTTAAGTTTTAGTACTTATCCGTACTCAATACTAGAAATGTTAAATAATAGTAAAGACTCATTAAATAGTATTAAAGATAATATTATTGCTAATCTTGATAATGGTGAAACACAGATATTGTTCGATGCTATATACGGAACTACACCTCAAGGGCAGCTTAAGAATATGCTTATAGCTCATTCCCCTTTATCAGATACTGTTTTAATTGCATTAATGACTGAGTCAGCCTTAGTGCCGGGATTATATAAAAATGTTATGGAACAAAATATTCCTGTTGATAATTATGTTTATCCGCTTTTTGATGAATATCTACAAAATCTGCCAAGTGGTATTGAAATGAATTTAAGACAATTACTATTTTATAATCCTTTTGCTATAACTCCTGAAACAATACAAGGAGAAATTAATCAGCTACAAATGACCTATTCTAATTTATTTATAAGGATATCTAATATGCTAGTTGATACAAATCATAACAGGCTTAATGATCTGGTACAGTTGCTTGAATACGATAATTCTGATGAGTCGAACCAGGTACTGTTTAGTACATATTTAGTAAATGGTGATTATAGTGCTGCTACTGCAAAACTTTCTAATTTGCCCGATAATTATATTAATCACGATTTTGTAGAATTACAGCAAATAGTATTAGACCTTTATATGCAAGATACTACTATTTATGCTATAGATTCTGCCGATTATGATTATGTATGGGAATTGGCTAATAAATGTCCTGCAAATCCCGGAGTTTTCTGTGCCAGGGTGATTGTAGAAATGATTACAGGACAAATAATACAAACATGCCCTAAAGGTGTTGAGAACAAAAGCATGACAATAAATAGCAATACTTTCAATTTTATTGATGATGAGAATTTTGTAGAATATGAGTCTTTACTTGGTAAAAATTACCCCGATCCATTTTCAAATCAAACAAAGATTCCTTATTCATTAAAGGATGAAAGTAGTGGTACAATTATTATCAAAGATATGCTTGGCAGAACAGTAAGTGAATTTATTGTAGTGCCCGATAATCATGTACTAACAGTAAATACTGAAAAATGGGCAGAAGGAGTATATATTTATACATTGTTTGTTGGTGAAAGGATAATTGGTTCTGAGAAAATGATTTTAGCAAAATAAATCTTATTAATACATCGGATGACCTAGTGTCATCCGATGTATATTTAATAATTAAACTTGCTAAGGCATTAATTAACAACTATATTTGTAATAGTTTAACTTATAAATGAAATTTATATTTTCTATATTATTAGTAGTTCTCACATCTACTTCTCTATTTTCTCAATATTGGTATGTTTTCGAAAATGAAGACACATTGCATTATAATGGAGTAAATGTAGAAGTTAGGTCTATGTATAATGATAATGATAATACCTTATATGTTGGGGGTTTCTTTAAAGATGGGGGTACAACACAATTGAATTGTATTGGTGCATGGGATGGAAATAATTGGCAAAATTTAGGTTCAGGATTATCTAATACTTGGAGAGTATATTGTATACTGAAATATAAAGGTAATATTTATATTGGAGGAACATTTCATGAAGCAGGTTTTGTACCTAATACTAAATATATTGCTATGTATGATGGTAGTAACTGGAATTCATTAAACAACTCTTATGGCGAACCCAGTATGCAGTTACGCAATATGACTTTATTTAATAATATGTTAATATTTGGAGGTACTTTTAGCAGTATTGGTTCAAGTTCATTCAATAGTATTGCAGGATATGATGAAACTGATTATATACATTTAGGGAATGGTATTCCTGATACAGATTTTACAGCCATTGAGTATAATGGAGAATTATATGCCGGAGGTTTATGGCCTTCTGTGGAAAAATATAATGATAGCTTGAATTCATGGGAAATGGTAGGTGGATACGCAAATTATTATATTCAGGATATGGTTGTAGATACTATTAATAATTTCTTATATGTTGGAGGTGGATTTACTATTGTTGACGATACTATTGTTACTGATAATGTGGCAATATGGGATGGTTTTAGATGGAGTAAGGTAGGATATAGTAATGGGATACTTTCATCAGTAATGGCGATAGAGTTATATAGGGGAGATATTTATGCAGGATTAGGTGGTATTGATGAAATAGGCGGAGTATTTACAGGACATATTGCTCGTTGGGATGGACAAGATTGGCATATGGTAGGTGATAGTGTTGGCTGGGTAGTAAACGATATGAAAATTTTCAGAGATACATTATACGTGGGTGGAGGAAGTGCTTACGAACCTTATGACGAAACAAGAGGAGTACTTGCAAAATGGTATATGCCACCAGATACTACATGCAAATACTTAAAACCACGTGTACAAACTTATGAAGATATATTTGATCTTTCAGGAGGAACAGTAAATGTTCAGTTCTACAATAACAATGCATATGTACAAACTTGGGCTTGGGATTTTGATGATACTGGAACAGCTAGTATAAAAGACCCACTTCATACTTATACAGATACAGGAACATATAATGTATGTGTAACAGTAAATGATACAGGTTGTATAAAAACTGCATGCAAAAATATTGTAGTTAGAAACCCTACTTCTATAAAGGAACTCAATAATGAAGAAACAGGTTTTAAACTATACCCTAATCCTACAAACAAAAGCCTCACCCTAGCCCTCTCCAAAGGAGAGGGAACTTTTAAGGATTTCGGTGATATTAAAATACTGGATGTTAAAGGATATATTGTAAAAACTATAATGACAAAGCAGATTAAAAATCAAGTGTCAGTTACTATTGATATTTCAGAACTGGCAATAGGAGTATATTTTGTTAAAATTGGGAAGAAAACCGAACAATTTGTAAAAAAATAGATAATATTTAAACAAACAATATAAAAAGTACAATATTAATATTACTAAATCAGACTCTATGAAAATAAGATTTTATTTTTTGATTTCAATCACTATGATGATTTTGTGTCAAAACCTCATATCACAATCAATTGTAAATAAAGAATGGGAACTTGGTTTTGGGTTGCCAGACACTATTGATGTGGGGGCAACTAGTATTGATAATGAAGAAAATATTTATACAACCGGAAATACTATTGTTGCAGGGCAAAATGCGAATGTTTTAACAACTAGATATGATAAAGATGGAAATATGACTTGGCAAAAGACATATAATTATGCAGGAGCAAGTAAAGATTATGGAACTTGTATTACAAGTGATAATAACGGTTATATTTATGTTGCAGGAGCAAGTTATATTAACATATCTCACCTTACAGATTATACTATATTAAAATATGACACAAGTGGAACACTTATTTGGAGTACAAATTTTAATGGTGGTAATTATAGAATTGATGTGCCGAGTGCAATTGTAGTGGATAATAATGGAAATTTATATGTTACAGGAGCAAGTGCAGGATTATCAACTAAAGAAGATTATCTTACAATTAAATTAGATAATAATGGAAATATTTTATGGGACATTTCATACAATTATGCCAATTTAGATGATAGGCCAATTGGGATTATTATTGATAATCAAAATGATATTATTGTTACGGGTTTTAGTTATGGGAGCAGTAATAATTGTGATATTACAACTGTAAAATATAATAGTATTACTGGAGATGAGGTTTCTGTTATCAGAGATATTCAATCTGGAATTGGGTTTGATGAACCAAGCCAAATAAAAAAGGATAGTAATGGTAATATAATTATTGCAGGATATATTGCAACATTAACAGAAGGATATAATATTAAAACCGTAAAGTTTGATAATGTATTAAATCAAATTTGGGAACAAACTTATGATGGAAATGGATTAAATGATAAAGCTAAATCAATGGATATAGATTTGCAAGGAAATATTGTTATTACTGGTTATACTACAAATCAAAACAACACAAAAGATATTATTACAATAAAATATGATAATGCAGGAAATCAATTATGGATGAAAAAAAGAACAACTGCTAACCAAATGGGCAATTGTGAAGCAAAAAAAATAAAAACTGATATCGCCGGAAATACATATTTACTTTGTGAAAAATTTGAAAGTGGAATAAAAGACATTTTAACAATAAAATATAATAATATTGGTGAGAAAAAATGGGAAAAAGGATATACATCGGTCAATAACGAAGTAATTAATGAATTGAAAGTTACTGATAATGGCGAAGTATATTTAACAACCAAGCAAGATAGTAGTTTCCAAACAATAAAGTATGCAACTTACGATAAACCTCTGGTTCCATTTTATGATAGCCTTGGCAATCCTATATATATAAAAGATGAAATTATTATACGTTTTGATAGCTCTATGGTAAGACGTGATGCAGTTGATAAAGTTGAACTTCAATTTGGCAATGCATCTACATTTTTAAAAGATATCGCAATAATTAATGTGAATACAGTATTGCCCCCTGGGTTTGTTGAACAAGCAACTTTTATTAAGGTTTTTACAAGAATGACAACTGCAGATAGTCTTTCTATCACAAGACTTGGGGATACAATTAATGTTCCACCTTTTTGGGCTACTTTTAGAATGACTATTGCTAAAGAAGGATTGGAACAGGAATTTATGGATAGTTTGAATACTTTATACCCTATTGTTTTAAATACTGAATTTAATTTAATTGGTAATTTTACTGATGTACCTAATGATATTTTTATTCAACAAAGTTATCTAGAACAATTATCATTAATGCCTCCACTTTATTACTCTGGGCCTGTTAATCATATAAATATGGCAAATCATGGATATTTAACTGATGATGCTTGGGATTTTGCAGTTGGAGATCCACTTATTAAAGTAGGAATTTTTGATACAGGAATTAGATATACCCATAATGATTTTAATGCTGGAGCACCTGGCTCATTTAATGATTCAAAAATTGAGGATGGATGGAATTATGTTGCAAATGTTCATCCTAGTTCAATGACTAATCCAGATGATTATGGACACGGGACTAAATGTGCCGGTATTATTGGAGCAATTAGAAATAACCAAGACTTTATTGCGGGTATTGCTGGTGGAGATTTGGAGAATTCAAATACTGGTGTATCTCTATATGATTTAAAAGTCGGAACAGAAACAATTTCTACGGCTGCTCTTCTTCCTAATGTACTTAATGCACTATATGAAGGAACAACAAATTTTTCTTTAGATATATGTAATTTCTCATTAGCATTTCATGAATCACCATCATTTACAATTTCTGAATTAATCTCTTTAAAAGAACAAATTAAATTTGCATTTGATAACAATATATGCATAGTTGCAGCAAGAGGAAACTATTGGGGACAATTCTCCAGTGTTACAGATAATATGTATCCTGCATGTTATAATGACGAAATGGTTATTGCAGTAGGGGCAAGTAAATCAAATGGAGATTGGTGCGATTGGGAAGATAGTTATACTTCGATGTATGGGGGAAATGGAGCTGTTGATGTAATTGCACCTGGGGTATTATCCTTAGTGAAAACATTAGATAAAGATAATGATACTGATGTTTCAAATTTTAATGGTACTTCTGCAAGTACACCTCACGTTGTTGGTACAATTGGGCTTATGTTAAGTGATTTCAATATTGGTAAACCTCAAAGCGAATACTTGACTCCCGAAGATGTTGAATACATTTTGCAATATACTGCTTTAGACAAAAATACATTAGGACCTGATATAGAGACGGGTCATGGTTTGATAGACGCAACAAGTGCATTATTGCACTTACAACCAAACAATTATATTGTATTACATCCCCCTGTATCAAATTTTCAAAGTTCTCTCAATAGTCAAAATCAAGTAATTGATTTAAATTACAATTATACAAACCAAATCGGTGATAATATTGTTGCCAGCAATTATCTTACAGATATATATGAGGTTACAGCCAGTGGAGTGAATTCAAATCTTGGATTTCTAAACAACGATTATATTGTTATTGATGCATGGCCCTTACATAGTTCTTCAATAGGATTTAAATATACGACATTATTTGATGAGTTAATTGATTATGACAATTATATATATATTGATAATTCTGATTTGCAAAATCAATCCACTTTTTCATCATATTATTATCATTTAACTTATGATAATTCAAATAATATATCCGTTGATTATTGGATTCCATGCAATCCAAACAATGCCAATATTGATTATAGTGTATATCTGCAAAACAACTCTATGGATATTGAAGAAATAAAAGACAGTAACCCATTTGCAATTTATCCAAACCCAACTAGTGAGAATATAAATATTAAATTTGAATCCGAAGTTTATGAGGATGTTAATATCGTAATCTATGATATTTCGGGAGAAGTAATCTTAACAAAAAAGGCTAAACCAATAAATGAAATTATCGAATTGAATATATCTAATTTACAATCTTCATATTATTTGCTAAATATTATACAAGGTGACAAAAGTTATTTCAAGAAAATAATTAAAATTTAATTCTTATGAAAAGTGTACTTCTATTTCTTTCAATATTAATACTGAGTAATGTTTTAAATGCTCAGCAAATAGGTGACCAATATGTTTATCCAATACCAAGATTGGTTGACAGCACATACTTAGTAGTTACAAGTAATTTTGCTGTTAGTGTTGCACACATTGATAGTTTCAATATAGAAAAAGATACAGGTGTATTTTGTTATATTATTACTATTGAAACTTATTACAATGATGGTGTATGGCAACAACCTTCTACAATAATTGATACTTTTAATCTCTCACAATATGTTACTGAAGAAGGAACCTACGAAATAAGGTATTATCTGAACTATACTTTTTCTTCACCATATGGTATGATTACAACAGATTCTACTATTCAAAATATAAATGTAATTTCAGGTAAGAATGAAATTCGATTAAATAAACCAGAGATTGTTATTTATCCAAATCCTACAACAGGTAAAATAACTGTAAAGGCAGAAAGTATAGAAGCCATAAGGGTTCTGGATATGAGAGGAAAATGTGTATATTCAGGTAATGAGGCAGAAATAGATATTAGTAATAATCCTAAAGGTGTTTATATTATAAAAGTAACTACAGATAAAGGAGTAGCAATAAGTAAAGTTGTTTTAGAATAGTTTTTGAAAAAGATATCTAATATACTGTTCGTTTTTCTGATAATTACAAACAATTTCCTGTTTGCTAATACCACCAAAGAAAAAATCGACAATATCATTTCAGAGTTAGAGCAAAAGTACAAGACTGTACAATTTGTTTACGATAACATACCAGAAGCAAGCTGGGAAGGTGTCAATTATTTAATAGCAAAGGAAGATGATTATGATAACTTGTTGAAGTTTGTTAGACTTCTTAATGAAGAATTTAGCAAGCATTCACCTGATTTCATTGAAAAAATAGACTTGAAATATATAGCTATAGTAAAGAAACTAAATTATGAGGGTCAACACAGAGCTGCTTTACCCGATGCTTACAAAGAGATAATATTTTATGATATTTTAAAAGGTAGATGTGATACTTTATGGACTGGTGTAAGGGATAAATATTATTTGAGACATACAATACATCATGAAATTTATCATATGGTAGAAGAACAGATAAATGGCAATTTTTACTATAAGGATTCTATTTGGGCAACATTTAATGATACAGCATTTCATTATGGTTTTGGTGGTGAAACATATTATCCCGATATGAAAAAGAAGCACAAAAAGAAAATAAGGATAATTGGTAAACGACCATATGGGATATTATACCCAACAAAAGGAATTATCACAACTTATGGTCAATCAGCTTTAGAAGAAGATAAAGCTGAAATATTCGCATCTTTATTTATTCATAAAGAAGTAAGAAAAGTAAACAGGCTTTCCAGAAAAGATGAAATTATCAGTAAGAAGGTTAAATACATGAAACATTTTTTAGAATCTGTCAGCTATGAAATAACAGATACTTATTGGGAATCGTTATTTTAGCAAGAATTTTTAATAATAATTCTATTGAAAGAAAATAAAAAGATTCTGCTTAATTATTTACCTCCTGCAACGGTTTACTATCCTTCGCCCTCACTATCAATTCTAAAAAGCTTTTTAGAACAAAACAATTACAGGACTGAAGTAAAATACTGGAATATTCTGTTAAACTCAGTTATGTCTGGGAAAATAGATGAAGAAATTACAGAATATGAATCAAAACTAATGCCTTTCTATGCCTTGCTTGCAGATAATGAAACTGAGAGCAAAATAGAAGCTTATTTATACAAAACAAAACCAGAATTAGTAAGTCAAAAAAAAGATATAAAAGAATATATAGAAGAAATTAAAAAGAAAACATTAGATATTATAGATACAGAATTAGATAAAATTGATTTCAATAATATTCTTTTGTTTGGAATATCATATAAATTACTTCAACTAATACCTGGAATTGTTTTAGCAAGAAAAATAAAAGAAAGATCAAAAGATACCATTATTGTAATTGGTGGAATTGGGCACAAAAAGGCAGCTATTGAGGTAATGAATATTTGCCAATATTTTGATTTTGCTATTTGGGGCGAAGGAGAATATCCATTACTACAGTTAGCAGATAAAATAAAGAAAGGAGAAAATTCATTTGATGATATTCCAAGATTAATTTATAGAGATTGTAAAGAAATAAAAATATCACAACTGGAAAAAAGTAGATATCTTGATTTCAATGATTACATATTCCCCGATTATAGTGATTATATAAAACCTAATGTTGAGAAAAAGAACTTAATTTTTTATCCTATTAATTCAATAAGATCTTGTCATTGGAAAAAATGCAAATTTTGTAATTATAATAGTGGATATAAATACAGAGAAAGAAAACCTGAAAGCATTGTTGCTGAAATTGATTTCATGCATAAAAAATATGGAATTGAAAGCTTTATGTTTGTTGACAATGATTTAGTTGGGACAAGTATTGAAAGATTCGTTGATTTGCTTGACAAATTAATTGAACATAAAAAGGAAAAAGGCATTGAGTATTATTTATGGGCAGAGATGATTCCTCACTTTGACTTGACGGATGAAATTATTGCTAAAATGATTAAGGCTGATTTTAAAGAGATATTTGTAGGTTATGAAGCAATAACAGATACTTTACTTAAAAAGATGGGGAAATCGAATGATTTTGCTTTAAATATTTTAATGATAAAATCAGCAATAAAACATGGAATAAAGCTAAAAACAAATCTTATAAAGGGTGTCCCAGACGAAACAAAAAAAGATGTAAGTGATAGCATTAAGAACCTTCACTATTTAAGATTCTTCTTTAATGGAAACAAAAATAATCTAAATCATTATCATGGATATTTTACATTATATCGAGAAGCAAGATATTACAAAGAATTATCAAAAGATGAGATAAATAAATACAATACTAATCCATATTATTACTACATTTCTTCAAATTTAATAATTAGAAATGAAACAGAATTATTTGGTCATCTGAAGGCTTCAGCAATTGATAATATTAAAGAATGGAAAAGCTTTACAGCAATTGAATCATATTATACAAAGAATAACTTTAGATATAAGTTTTATAAAAAAGGAAATACTATTATTTACGAAGAATATAAAAATGATGAAATAATTCAGTATTTCGACTTTAAAGAGGATGAGCACATTAAAGTTATCCAATTAACAAATAACAAAGTTTGTTCTTTCAGTGAAATAGAAAAGGAGTTTCCCGAATTGAAGAAAGAAGACTTGCTTCAAATTATTGAGGATCTAAAGAATGCTTCATTGATATATGTGAGCATGGATATGACTAGGATTATTTCTGTTATTGATGTTTGATAATAAAAGAGATTATTTTGAGTTTGTAGAAATTTAAAAGAGCGCTTTGCACTCTTCTTTGTTTATAAGGGATTTATATTAATTTTATATAAAATTATTTAAGATTACAATAGCTATTAAAAAAATAGTGTCTGATAATCATAGTGGAAATATAAAGCATTACTACATTATAGCAAGGTGCTATAACTCATATGAGCAGACAACTACCGACAGAAAAAATGAATACTAACTCAAGAAAATTCGTAGACCATAAAAACAGACTACTGTTTGATAGTATTGTGCAGAGAGGTTATAAAATAACACATAACTTTCAGACACAAGGTTGGCCTAATGCTTATCCCCCTTGGTTATGCGAAAATTTTGATAGAAAGAAAAAAACAGTAACAATAAAATATTATGAGCAAAACCCAAAAACATTTAGTTATTACACACATGAGCTTTTTCACATCGACCAAATTGATAAAGGTTTTCTTACAAATTTTGAGTTACTAGAGATTCTTACAACTACTTCTACAGACTATTATCCAATTGGACATATAAACAATATTATTGCCCATCAAAAATTTTATCAAGACTTCATTAACTTAGGTTATACTCCTTCTGAATTCGTTGTTGACCACGATGTCAATTTAATAGAAGAAATAAACAATAAAGTAGAAGGTGTGAAAAATAATTTTACAACTAAATCACAGATGGAAGCCAGTATGGCTGACTACATAGGAATGTTCTTTTCATTCACTTTTAATCCAGACGACCAAAATAAATACACAAAGCAATTGCATTGTTTTAAACAAATCGACAATCAATTGTATAAAACACTTGATGATAATTGGAATTTTTGGATAAGTTCAAACTCCCTAGACAATTTATTATTTTTTAAATCTTTAGTTAAAGACCTTGACATTTGGCGAGCCCAAGTTTATAATAAAAAAAAACTAACACCAACTAGCGCGAATCCTTTCGTGTTCCTCTAAGATAGGGATGAAACTCCCATTTTACCTTTATTTATTAATGATTTATGTTTATCTTTATATCCAATTATTAATTTGAAAAGAATATAAAATGACTACTGGAAAGAATTATCACAGAAATTCTGAGGCAGAAGTTAGTAGTACTTTAGTGAAAAATTGGAATACTTTCTTACCCCATCTCGATTTTATTGCAGAAAGATTTAGTTTAAAATATAATAATAAAGGTAATTGGAAAGGGATAGATATTCTGGCTTATAATAGGGCACATAAAAGATTTACGATTATTGAAATAAAAAAAGGTAAGGATAAGGGACAATTACAACAAACTTTTGAGTATGGTATATATTTACAAAACCAAGTTGAGATTATTTACAATATGGTTCTTTCAGAACATGATCATATTTTACTGCCTAAGCTTGAAGAACTAAATCTTCCCGAATTTTTTCTTATTGCAGAAAATTTTCCTTTAGAATTTTTAAATCAAAGAAACAGCAATATTATACTAGCAAAATATCATTGGTTCACGATTGGTTCAGATCGTGTAAATTTTGCTCTTGAATATGTAGAAAATAAACCTCATAAAGTTAAACCAAAACCTTTTTGTGTTATTTCTCTAAGTGAAGTAAGAAAGAAGAAATTGATAGAATTCTCAAGACCTGTTAAGGTTATAAAAGTAACATTCCCTGATGGTACAATAATTCAAAAGAAACATGCAATTGATTCTTTTATTGAATCAATTAAAAAATTTGGTATGGAGGAAGTCCGAAATACGGAAGTCAAATATAATAAAGTCCCTTTGTTTATAGATAAGTTGAGTGATATTGATGATTTGAAAAGAAGAAAGAATTATCAAACTATTGGTGACTGTTATATTTACAAACATCACTCTACTGATGCAAAAGTAAGGATGCTGAGAAAAATATCAGACAAATTGAAAGTTGAACTCAAAATTGAAACATTGAATGCCCCAGATAGTATTGGATATAGGGAAAGGGAAAAAATAAAGAGTATGAAAGTACGTCTAGTAAGTAAAATTCTAAAACTAACAAATATAGAACTAAACGAATTTACTGATGAAGAAAAAAGATTGATAATAGAAAAATTCAAAATCAGCTTGAAATCCGAAAGGAAGATTGAGGATATAATAGGTAACAATATTACTTTAAAATAGAAACCTACTAAACAGAGATCAAAATCATTGCAATTATATTGAAACCATGAAATACGACATCACAATTTACGAACCCCAAAAGACAAACCCCAACTTTCGATTTATTTTGGGGACAGACGGTGTTAAGCCGCTCTTAATAATAGGACTTAACCCAAGTACAGCAGACGACATGAAACCAGACATGACAATTTCTAAGGTTATGGGTTTTGCTACAAGGCACAGTTGTGATAGTTTTATAATGTTTAATCTTTATGCACAGCGGACACCCGACCCCGACAAGTTACATTTGATTCTTGACGAGCAATTGCATAAAGAAAATATTTCTCACATCTTGACTATGATTGAGAAGTACAAAGACATTTCCATTTTAGCAGGCTGGGGAGGAACCTTTACGGTGAGAGATTATTTCAAAAAATGTTTAGCAGATATTTACAACAAAACAAAATTCAAAGAAGTCAAATGGTTAACTATTGGACTTACTCAAAGCGGACATCCAAGACATCCTTCGAGAGCCGCATATACAGACTTGAGCAACTTTGATATTGAAGCATACTTGAATAATATTATACCTTAGCTATATATCTAACTTAATTGAAAAAAAGATGTGGATTTTATGGATAATTCTCGGAATAGCAGTTGTTATTGTAATTGGAACAATTGTCAATAATAAAGGTGGTGTTATTCCTGACGACAAAATAGGATTAACAAATAGCAAAACGAATAAACAAAGCAAACAAACAAGTAAAGACAAAAAGCCTCCAAAATTCAATAATGAAATGAGTGTTTATCAAATGGTCTCTAAAATTGAAAATATTCGAGATTTAAAAACACTTGAAAATAAAGCAGAAAGTTTGGCATTAAAATTTTTTAATACGAATAATGAAGAATACGATATTTTATCAAAGAAATATACCGAAGCGTATGAATTAGGAGCAAGTAAAACGTTTAAATTCCAGTTTATCCCTAATTACGAAACTGATACACCTTTGGAGATTTTAAAACAATCATATAGAATAGTTGATTCTAAAGACTTATTATTTAATAATATTCAAAATATTGATAAATATGGTAGTTGGGATGAATATAAAGGAAATGATTTATTACATGATACCCTTAAGGATATTGTTGAACCTAAGCCCGATTATTGGGAAAGTGCAATTAAGTTTCGTCAAATAAAAGAAAGTGATAAACCTATAAATGAAAAGAAAGAGGCTTTTTTAAAGTTGATTCATTCAGATGAAAGTTTTAGAGATAATTTTTTCTCAGATTCAGCAGAGGAATTAGAAGAGGATTTAAAAAAGTATTTAAGATTTTCATAGTTATGAGATTATCTACATCTTAAATACAATACAAATTAGTTTAGAGTTGTATTCAAATAATAAACCAAAGTTTTTAGTCAATTCTTTGTAATTCGTAAAAATTAGAAAACTGTCCCGTTTGGATGTTTATTGATAAATGTCGTGAGGACGACCAACCGTTATTTGAAAGTGATATATTCCAATTTATACCATCTACTTTCATTGTAACTTTATCATTTTCTTTAATTAATCCCCAACGTTCAAGTCTCTCCATAGCTATCTTTCTCGTGATTATTATTCCACAATCTTCTTTATTTTTACAGTCTGGTACATTTTGGGGATATTGAATATAAGCTTTTCCTATTTGGGAAACATAATATTTGAAATTAAAGTTTGTTCTTTCATTGTAGCTTGTAAATGTGCCAATTTTAATTGGTTTGTCTCTTATAAGATTTGGATAAGTGAACCCAAAAGAAAGTTTAAAATCAGTTTTATTCTTTGATGTGCTGAAGCTATTAATGTACAAGTCAATGTTTTCACAAAGTAATTCTTTTCCAATTTTTTCTTTTAAGTAATCAATGCAAGTATGAAATATTGAGTCGTAGTTTACTGGTAAAGTCGAGTCATAAAAGTGCTTTTTAAATTTATCTGATTGAAATTCAGTCTCAACTTTACCTTGTGTTTTGTATCTGTAAATATCCTTGATTACATATTTTACGAGTGAATCTGCAGATTCGTAAAATGGATACCTGCATTGTAAGGTATCAATCTGTCCAATAATATTACTGGAAACAAGAGTTAATATTAATAACACTAATATTTTCATTTTGCAGTTACAATATTGTGTTGATGTTTCAAATATGAAGAAGATGCTCCTAACTCTTCAGGAACATACATATTCATATAAAATCGAGAGAAAACTTCAAAAGGTGTTAATGAATAATCTGTGTGTTTTACATGTTCGTGATAAGCATCTAACATTTCGAATAAATTCAAAAGTTTGTTAGCAAAGTAATCTTCCCGAATTTCAAAAAAATTAAGATTAATAAATGTAACATCTTTAACGATTACATTTTGTAGGGTTAAGTTTTTGATTTCATCAATGAATTTTTCCTTGAATTTCTTATTTACACCTTCAATACCAAATGATAAATCTGTATAGACAATGACAGGATAAATCTCTAATCCATTTTTGGGTACTGAAGAATCAAATGATATTGAATTATTATCAATGTCTTTTATAGCATTCAATAGTTGTATTATGCCTTTGGGCTTGTTCGTTTGATTTGCAACAAATTTTTTATCAAATTCGGCAAACAGTTTATCCTTGTCTGCACTATTTTTTACTGATGCGTTTAAAAGCACATCTTTAAATTCAATCAAGCAGATTTTATTATCTTCTCGCAAATAAGTATCACACATTTCTTCTTTATTTGAGTTTACACAATCGTCGCCATAAATTCTAACATAATCAGGAAAGCATGTATCTATAACCAAAGGTTGGTATATGTTCTCTGTGAAGTTTTTACCCTTTTCTGAAAGAAATTCGCCTTTAACTCCTTTTAACTTTAGAAAGGCGTTGAATGAAAATATTTGTGCTTTGTAAAACTGGTCTAGTAAAAAATTGACATCTAAGATTAGATATTGGAATTGGTTCAATTTGTAAAGAAACTTACGTCTTAAAATACCAAAACTTTCATCCTCTTTATACGCAGGGATTTCTGAGTTTACACAAAGCGTATTTATATACGCCAAATCAACTTCACCTCCAATAAAATATTCATTCAAGTTTGCCAATTGGTTTCTTCTGTCTAAATCCTTTCCAATATTTATTTCAGAAAAAAGAACCATTATGTTTTTGAACATTCTTAAATATCCTGTTACATTTTTTGATGCATAATATTCTTGAACAAGTGTTTTATATTTTGCGTCATTTTCTAAATACTTAAAGAATGAAACACCTCTTGTAACTTGGTTGCTGAAATCAATTGATGATGCATAATCTTTTTGGTAAATAAAATTAGGCATCATAACATCTTCAATCTTTTGTTCTTCTTCTGCCTTTTTTATTTCCTTTGCCTCTATTTGGATTTTACTATTGGCAATACCGTTGATTATTAAATAAGCATCAAATACTCTTTTAGCTTCATCGCTTGTTAAACCTCTTGAAGGTTTGTTGTTAAATGTTTTAAAAATTATTCTGTAAAAAAGTAGATTGGAATAACTCCAAAACATAATTGAAGCATGTCCTTTGTCTGCTTGTTTTTTTACTTCGGCAGCCCATTTTTGTTGAATTGAATGGTCGCACATACCCAATAAACTGTTTACAAGCATAAACTGTATTTTGCCTGTATGTTCCGTATTTTCATGTAAGTAAAGATTAACACTAAAGCCAGCAACGTAATTCAATAGTGTTACTGTAGGTATATCACGAATTAAATCCTCTGCATCTGAAATAGATTTTTCAATTCCATAATATTCCTTATAATCAAGTAATGAGAATATTCTAACTCTGGTATCCATAATATTAAATTTATTCGTGTCTGTTTATGTAATTATATTTTAGGTTATTTGACTTTAAAAACATTCCCGTTCTGTTGTATTACTGTTTTATTACACTTGCTTGTAGAACTCTGCATTTGCGAAGCTATGTAAAAGTTTCTTTATAACAAAATTATGGTGTTCTGCAATGTTTAACTGATTTTTAGTAGTTAATACTACATTCGTTTTTTGGGGTCTATATATACTTAAATTGAGTATCAGAAAATCCACTAATCTTTGCTTCTTCAACTTCAATATTTAGCATACAGTTACAAATCTATCAAATCAGTAAAGCCATTGTTTACAGTCCTTCTTTTTCTCATATGGCTTATTTAAAAATGATTATCAGTATGAGAAAATTCTATAGAGATTAAAGGAAGTTAAAAGCAATTAGAGGCAATTAAGGGCACTTAGTGTCATTTAAGGGAAAGCAGTATTATCACTAGTATTAATATTGTGCCATTGAAATTTTAATAATAATTTAAAAAAAGTGGCATGAAAAATATTATAGGTATTCTGAATTACAATGAGGATTTTGTAGAGAAAATAACAAAAGAGATATTTCCAATTTATGAGCTTTGGAATATAAGAGCTTTAAGTGATTTGCCAAACATGTTGACTGGCGGAAGAACAATTGATATTGCGAGATTTTCAGATTTCATAAAAGAACACGCAGAAAAAGATGAGCCATTTGAATTGGTTATTTATGTTGGCTATGGATGGAAGAATCACCCTACAATAATGCTTAATGCAACAGTAAAAGCTTTGAAAGTAAGTTTTGATTAATAATAAAGAAAACATGCAAAATTCACAAGAATTCATATATTACAATGAAAATTTTATTGAAAGAATCAATTCAGATATTTTTCTATTTTATGATCTGTGGAGTGTAAGACCTTTACAAAGTCCAACAAAAGAATTTATTTCCGGCAATTGCAAAGAATTTGAGAAATTTTCAGAATTTATTGAGCAACATTCCAATAAAGATTATGCTTGTGATCTGCTTATCTTTGTTGGGGATGGAGAGAAGAAATACCCAACAATCATGTATAATAGAACAAAAAAATATTTTATAGTAAAATTCCCACAAAATACAGAAGAATATATTGGCACCCCATTACATTTGCCGTATATGAATAGATAAATTTATAAATAATCAAATCTCTCTTTTAATATTTCAACATTTTTAGCCTTCAGATGAAGCTTCATCCTGACAGGAGGATTTATCCCTCTTTTCAACTTGTATATTAGATTATATCTACATTTAGGTTTACATGCAAACGAATTATGCTTATAACTTTCATATGCTTGCCCACAGTTCCAGCAGATCTTTAGATACCTAATCCTTTCAACATTTTTAGTTACATAATCCTGTACACCAGCTACACCACCACAAGAAGGATATTCTCGCTTATTATTAATATATTTTGCTGCAATTGTATTATCCTCATACATACTCTTCTTAGTGATTGTTTCTGCCATTATTACATAGATTTAATTATAAAATATCTGTAAGATATTTTAATACTATAAATCACTTTCCCTTAAATGGTACTAAGTGCCCTTAATTGCCTCTAATTTCCTTTAATTGCTCTTAATTTCCTCTAAAAATTGAATTAAGAAATCAAAATCAGAGCAGTTTTAAAGTTGAATTTAAGGTAACTTTTAGTTGATTTTAAATAGGCTTAGAGTTTCAATTTCAGGTAAGTTTGAGGTAGCTTAGAGTTAAGTTTGCTTGAAGCTATAATAACGAAAAACCATACTAATATCAAGGTTTTCGCAGTGTTTTACGCTTAGTTTTTGCTATAAAAATATATAGGACTTTTAGATTTGAATTTGGAATAAAGAAAATATGTCTATATTCAATAACAATAAACACAACTTACTGCATCCCCCACCTTACTTGTTTTATGAGTGTTTTGGCTGTTTGTAAGAGGTTTTGTTTGTGTGTGGATAGCATAGACAAAGAGAAATTATTTAAAATATTTATTTTATAATTAGGTATTTATTTTTATTTTTAGAAATAATTAAAATTGTAAGATATGAAAAAGATAATTACCTCAACTTTAAGTTTTATTGTTATTTCATACTTCTTATTATCATGCAGTTCAATAAAAACAGGAACTGTAAAATCTATGGATATTTACGGATCTGGAGTTATTCATTTACCCGTCATAGTTGATTTAGAAGTAAGTGAAAAGAAAATTGTCAGTTCGGCAATATTAAAAGCAGTAGATGCTAATATTGAAGAGTTAAAGAAGGCAGTTATTTTCGAAGGTTTAAAAAAAGTTAATGCAGATATTTTAATTGAACCAAAATTTGAAATAATTTCTAAGCCAGATAGTATAATAGTTATTGTTACAGGATTTCCTGCAACTTATAAGAATTTCAGGAATATAAAAGAATCGGATATAGAATTATTGAAAGCTGGAGAAATTCAGCAAGTAAACACACACGAAATTATTAAGAGATAAATCAATATTTACTGGAAGAAATGGCTCAGGCTTTGGGGTGTTAGAGCCAGCGAGGATGGGGTGAGCGAATTTCTTCCCTGCAAAGAACTCTGCAAGAAAGAAAGTTAATCTATATTACAGCTTCATTTACTTTAGAGAATTCCAGAATATAATCACAAGCTTTCTGTGCCTGAGATGAAGCCTGAACAACAAATTGTTTGTCATTTTTCATTACAGAAAGCCAATTATCAATATAATCAACATTATTAGTTATTGTATTTTCATAACCAAGATAAGCACATAAAAAAGCTGCGTTTATCTCACTTATCAATTCTTCGAAAGCGTATTCTTTACTTTTGAATATATTTCCTAATGGTCTGTTTAGACGAGAGATATGTCCACTCCAATGACCAAGTTCATGACTGATAATATTAAAAAAATCTTCTTTAGATTTAAATTGCCTACGTTCAGGCAAATAAATAGTATCATCACTATGTCTGTAAAAAGCATCATTTTGCGGTGCATATTGAATTTTTGCTCCTGTGCTATTAATTACATGCTCGGCTTTTTCATCACGTTCAAATTCAGATAATTTTTCAAGGTCTTTAATTTTGTAATACTCATCAGGCAAATTATCAATTTGATTGATGTTGAACACATTATAACCTTTCATGTAACCAAGTCTTTTATAATTCAAATGTTCAATACTTTGATAATTTTTGATAAGATGCTCAACAAGTTTAGTAATGTTTTTACCTGTTTCTTTATCAAGATACAGAGCAGATTTATAAACTACGAAAGAGGCTTTACTACCCTTTTTAATTCTTCCGCCAAGTTCAGAAAGCTGTTTAAAGGTCATCCATGAGTTAAAAATATATTTGTACTTACGTTTAAGGTAATTAAGTAAAAGTTGATTAATGCCACTGTAAACATGGTTAGATACTGCATTTTTAGCAAATATTGAGCCTCCCGATAAACTTATCCAGCTTTCAGAATAATTATTTTGCTTATGGTTCTCAAGCATCTCAATAATGATACTTGTAATTTTGTCATAAAGTTTATTTGTATTCATAATTTTAAGATTTAGTTAATTGTAAATCAAGTTTCTCAATTAAGATTTGTAAATTAGGATTTTGCTTCACCAATTGCTTTAAATTGGCTTTATCGCTTTTTTTAATCCTTTTTTTCTTTGATATGGTTTTTGTTTCAGTCATAAGAAATAGATTTAAAAAAGCACTCCCATAAAGAGAGTGCCTTTAAAATTTAGAATTTAATTTGCTCTTCAATTTCACTGATTTTCTCAACCAGTGTTTCATTGATGGATTTTACAACTTTTGTGAAAACCTCAGAATTTGAAGTCTGAAACTTGTTACCATGTTCATCAGTCAAAACAATACTTTCATTGAATTGATTGGTACCCACGACAAAAGAATTTAATTTTTTTCGACTGTCCTCTAATTTTTCTCTCTTATCAATAAGAGTTTTAAGGTTTTCAACTTTCTCAATTTTTTGGTCGAGAGTTAAAACAGTTTCTTGAACTTTTTCAATTGGCGTTTCAACCTTTTTTTCAACTGTTGGTTTAACTTCATTTTTTTTGATTTCATTAGTTTTTTTCTCAGCATTTTTTAAAGCTGGAGATTTAACACTTGAAACATCTTTTTTTGTTCCTTTTCCATTTGTTTTTTTAACAATTGTTTCCATTTTATAAAAATTTAATGATTAATAAATAATTGAATAATAAAATCTTGCTTATGCAAAAACACAAAAAACAATATGCAGATGAAAGATTTGAGTGGTGTTCAAAAGCTATCAATTCTGTTGTTTTCCGTTTTTTATACATAACTATATATTTTTTAAAATTTTCCATATGCATCTGATTAGTTCTCGCGTTTGTTCTGCATAAAAAAAGGAAGTTGAAAAGCTGTATACAACAGAGTTAATTCTTAGTGTTCAGAATTATAAAAGGACTGTAATAACAAGCGTGGGGGATTAAACTGTAAATGTTTTTATTGTTGGTGGTATTTTGTTTCTGTCAGAAGAAAATCTCAGCAATCTTTAAGCAAAAATCTTTTACTAAAATTGAGGTACGAGGTTTTGGAAAAGTTTTTGATTTATGATTGCCTGGCGTTGGCTAGTGTGGAGATAAGTGTAAAGTGAATTCTTTATTAAAATCTAAAAAATAAAGAGATTTAATAATACATATTTTGCTTTACTCTTATCAGCCAAAAGATTTTCCTGACAGGGACAAAATACTGTGAGGTGGCTTAAAAACATTTTCTGTTTAAAGGAGAAAAAATGATCAGGAAGATTATTGACTTTTGTAGGCACGCAAGAAGTCAATGTTCTTACCATTTTTTCGATGGCTTATTTATAAAATATGTATTACTATTCTGAACTCTTAGAAATAACTATTTATCTTCTGTTTTAGACAGCTTTTTGACTTCCTATCTTCGCATATACAAACGCAGGAAACTAATTAGTACATTCGTTGAATTTTAAAAATCTATTTCTTGTATAAAAAAATTAAGGAAAATAATAGAATTGATATTTAACAAATTACAAAACTTATTTGCCATTTAAATCAATTTCCTATTAATATAGTTATTACTTTATTTATTTTTACATAGTCAGACATTTAGAATATAAATAAATATAAATAAATCAAAGTATAAAAGCAACGAAATATTTATAAATAACTATAGGGGACTTCTAAAAATTAAATACTTGTATATCAGTTAAGAATTTGTATTTTAGATGGAATTTTTGATAAAAAAATATGATGTATAAAAAACAAGGAAAT